>Ga0315909_10001458_pt1 | contig 32002 bp, 31 predicted proteins | sample LakEriMetagenome_11_FD_203527 | JGI IMG/M metagenome (GOLD analysis project Ga0315909, IMG submission 203527) | Freshwater fungal communities from buoy surface, Lake Erie, Ohio, United States - Buoy 2 MA125 | ecosystem: Environmental > Aquatic > Freshwater > Lake | place: USA: Lake Erie, Ohio... | reverse complement strand
TGTCGTTCACCGCAGGTTTGCACCAGCCTGAATTCTTATTGATGAAGAACCCCTTCCCGATCGGATACTTCCCCGAAAAGATGAGGTTGTCGAACGCCTGGTTCGAGAAGCTGCCCGCAGCGAGGGCCGCACCGGGCGTCACGCCGCCATCGGTCGAAACGGCTTCGGACGGAAAGGCACCATCGTTGTCGCCCGCAAACAGCTTGACCGTAAGGAGGATCTGCTTGGCGTTGTTGGTTGACTCGGTGAGGCGGGCCTTCTTGATCGCGGCGGGAAACGCCCTCAGGCCGAGACCGGCGAGGATGGCGATGATGGAGATGACGACGAGAAGCTCGATGAGCGTGAAGCCCTGCGTGCGCTTCGTCGTATGGAGTTGAGTGATTTTCATGGAAGTGATTTTGTCTTGAGGTTTGTCTGCCGGTGCCCGCGGGATTGCGTTCACCTACATGCATAGAGAAACGCACGCATGTTACCGAAATGTTACCGCCGCGTTCGCTGTTGGTGATTTGTGCGGCGGGAGATGAGTTTCGCGTTAGGAAGCCGGAGGGTGAAAATTTTCGGCATGGAGAAATCGCGCACAGACTTTTCCTTGCCCACACCGCCAAGACTGCCGAACATCGCGGCCGGATGGAACGCCCCTGCGCGAAGCTACTCACCTCGGAAATGACCCAGCCGGAGCTGGACGGGCTCCGCGACACCCTGAGCACACGCCAGCGGCCCGGGCAGCACCTCGAGATCGGCACCGCAGCCGGCGGCACGCTTTGCGAAATGATGCGCGCGGCGACGCACCGCCCGCGATTTGTGGTCATTGACACGATGACCTACTTCGAGAACCAGCGCGAGACCGTGGAGAAAAACCTCCGCTCGCACGGGCTGCCGCTCGATCAGGTCGAGTTCCGCGTGATGCGGAGCTGGGACGCGTTTCGGGACGCGATCCGCGCGCGCGAGGCGTTCGACTTCATCCTCATAGATGGCACCCACAAATTCCGCTATGTGATGCAGGATCTGCACTGGGCCGGCCTGCTGAACCCGAACGGCATCCTCGCGCTGCACGACTACACGCCGCGCCTCCGCTCGGTGAAATGGGCCGCCGATTATTTCCTCGCGAACAACCGCAACTACCACCGCGTCGCGCTCGCCGGCTCGCTGCTCATCCTCGAAAAGACCGCACCCGACGGCCCGCGCGGCCCGAACCTTCTCCCCGATCCCGTGGCGTCGCTCATGCACCCGCTCTTCCAGTTTGAGAACAGCGTGCGCAAGCGTCTCGGGATGGAGACGAGTGCGTAGGGAAAAAGCTGAGAGTTGAGGGTTGAGAGGAAAAAGCACCGCCGCGGCGGGCCTTGCCCCCTCTTGACTCTCACCTTTCAACTCTCAACTTTTCTTGCAAGTTCTCATCGGTGCAATAGTCTCATTTCCGAGAACATCGTTCTCCAAGCCCAACTCACCAAACACCATGGCCAAGATCCTCATCGTGGACGATGAACCCAACATCGTCGAACTCGTCGTCACAGCCTGCAAGGAAATGGGGCACGAGACGTTCCCATTTACCAACAGCCAGAAGGCGCTCGAAAAGCTGGAGGACATCTCGCCCCAGCTCGTCATCAGCGACATCAAGATGGGCAAGGCGGACGGCTTCGAGATCCTCCGGCAGGTGAAGGCCGCGCTCGACAGTTGCGAGGTGATCCTCATGACCGGCCAGGGCAACGAGGAGATCGCCGAGAAGGCAATCGCGGAGGGCGCGCGCTACTACATCCGCAAGCCGTTCAAGATTTCCGAGATGCAGGCGCGCGTGAAGCACGTCATCGAATTTTCCGACACCGCGAAGGAGCGCGACACGCTGAAGAAAGTCGTGAAGCGCTCGGTGAATCCCGAGAACATCATCGGCACCTCACCGAAGATGGACGAGGTGTACCACCTCATCCGCAAAATCGCGGACACGGACTCGACCATTTTGATCCAAGGCGAGAGCGGCACGGGCAAAGAACTCGTCGCGCGCGCCCTGCATTTCAACAGCAGCCGGCAGCACCATCCCTTCGTCGCGATCAACTGCTCCGCACTGCCGGAAAATCTGCTGGAGAGCGAACTTTTCGGACACAAGAAAGGCAGCTTCACCGGCGCGGTCGCGGACAAGGCGGGACTTTTCGAGGAAGCGGAAAAAGGCACCATTTTCCTCGACGAAGTGAACTCGATGGCGCTGCCGCTCCAGACGAAACTCCTGCGCGTGCTCCAGGAGCGCCAGCTCCGCCGCGTGGGCGACACGAAGACCGTCGCCATCAACGTCCGCGTGCTCGGCGCGACGAACGAAGGCCTGCTCGAAAAAGTGAAGGAGGGGAAATTCCGCGAGGATCTCTACTACCGCCTCGCCGTAATCCCGATCGAGCTCCCGCCGCTGCGCGACAGGCCCGAGGACATCCCGCTGCTCGTCCAGCATTTCCTGAAAAAATCCGCCGCAGGCCCGAATCCACGCGCGATGAAAATCGAACCGAAGGCAATCGAGGCGCTCCAAGGCTACGACTGGCCGGGCAATGTGCGCGAACTCGAAAACGCCATCGAACGCGCCACCGCCCTCTGCGACGACGACCTCATCCGCGTGAAGGATCTCCCTCCGCAGTTGCTCCAAGGCACTGCCGACGGGCCCAAATCCGGCGGCGGCGCAATTCCCATCGGCAAGAAGCTCGACGACTTCATCCGCGGTCAGGAACGCCGCTTCATCGAGGAGACGATCAAGCACAGCAACGGCAACCGCGAAAAAGCCGCAAAGGTGCTCGGAATCAGCATGGCCACGCTCTACCGGAAGATCGAAGCGAAGACGGTGAAGGCGAAGTGAGCTGGATGCACGCAACGCCCAACGCCCAACGTCCAACGTCCAACTCCCAAGGGACGGATTCGGACGCACAGACGCTGGCTGCCCGGCTTTGGAAGTTGGGCGTTGGGCGTTGGGCGTTGGGCGTTTTCCTCCACTCATGAACTTCCAAACTCCCCTCGCCTTCCGCCCGCTCTTCATGGAGCGCGTGTGGGGCGGCTACCGCCTCGCAAAAATGTCCGGCAAAGGCGCGCCCACCGGTGCGCCCATCGGCGAAAGCTGGGAACTCGTGGATCGCGAGGACGAGCAGAGCGTCGTCGCACGCGGCCCGCACGCGGGCGTCACGCTGCACGAGTTGTGGACAAAATTTCGCACGGAAGTCTTCGGCACAGACGTGCCGGATTCGCCCCGCTTTCCCCTGCTCGCAAAAATCCTCGACGCGCAGGACACGCTCTCCGTTCAGGTCCACCCTCCCGCGCACATGGCCGCCGAGCTGCGCGGCGAACCGAAGACGGAAATGTGGTATCTGCTCGATGCGACGAAAGATGCCGCGCTCTACGCGGGCTTCCGGCGCGGCACGACCCGCGCGGATTTCGAGCGCGCGCTCGCCGACGGTCACGCCGCCGACCTGCTCCACCGCGTGCCAGTGCGGGCGGGCGACGCGATGTTCATCCCGAGCGGGCGCTGCCACGCGATCGGCGCCGGCTGCCTCATCGTGGAGATCCAGCAAAACAGCGACACGACCTACCGCGTCTTCGACTGGAACCGCACGGGCCTCGACGGAAAGCCGCGCGCACTCCACATCGCCGAATCGCTCGCCTCGATTGACTTCGCCGACCACGAGCCCGCGCTCGCACAGCCTTCGGGCGAGACGATCGTCTCATGCCAGCTCTTCCAAGTCGCGCGCTGGCCGCTCTCCGCGCCACGCACGGACACGGGCGACGACGGCGTGATTTTCACCATGCTCAGCGGCGGCGTGGAATGTGCCGGAGAAAAATTTTTGCCCGGCGAATTCTTCCTCCTCCCCGCCGCCGCACGCGACCGCACGCTCACGCCCACAGAGCCGGGCACCTCGCTCCTGCGGACGACGATCCCGCGGCGCTGAGGCAATGCGGCGCGGTTTGAAGTTTGGAGTTTGGAGTTGAGCGTTTGGTGTTTGGCCCGCCGCAGGCGCATCGAGAATGTTGACGCGCTTCGTGACATCACAAAGCCGCTGCGCGGGGCCAAACTTCAAACTCCAAACAGCCAACGCCAAACACCAAAGGAATGGCGCTTCGCGATTCGCTTTTTGCCGGCGGGGAAGCCGGCGCTCCACGAAGCGCGCCATCGTCCTCGACAATTTCCCGCCATTCGCGGCACGCTCATCCCATGCCTGAAGAAAAACTGAACACGCACCAGAAGGCGCTCAACATCAACCTCGACAAGCGCTGGTACGGCTCGTTCGCGGAAATCGGCGCGGGGCAGGAAGTCGTGCGCTGGTTCTTCCGCGTCGGCGGCGCAAGCGGCACGGTGGCGAAGAGCATGTCAGCCTACGACATGGCGGTGAGCGACGCGATCTATGGCACGGCGGAGCGCTACGTCTCGCGCCCGCGCCTGCAGGCGATGCTCGATCACGAGTTTTCACTGAACCTCGAGCGCCTCTCCGACATCCGCTGCGACAGCACCTCGTTCTTCGCATTCGCGAACACCGTGGCGACGCGCAATTTCAAGGGCACCAACGAGTGCCACGGCTGGATGGGCGTGAAATTCCAGAGCCATCCGCGCGACGAGGCCAGCCAGGTGATCATCCATGTGCGGATGCTCGACACCGAAGTGCAAGCGCAGCAGGAGGCGCTCGGCATCGTCGGCGTGAACCTCTGCTATGGCTGCTTCTTCCTGCACCACGAGCCGGAGCAGCTCGTCGAGAGCCTGCTCGACGATCTGCACACGGGCCGCATCGAGATCGACATGATCGAATTCTCCGGCATCGAGTTCCGCTCGGTGGACAACCGCCTCATGGCGCTGAAGCTCGTGCAGCTCGGCCTCAGCGGCGCCGCGATGTTCGGCCCGAACCGCGAGGTGCTCCAGCCCGCCGAGGTGTTTTACAGAAAGGCCGTCCTCGTCGAGCGCGGCAGCTTCCGCCCGCTCACGCATGTGAACCTGGACATGATGCGCTGCGCGTTTGAAAAATTCTCCGCGCTGCCCGAGGTGACGGGCAAGGAAACCGTGCAGGTCATGGAACTCACGATGACCAATCTGCTCGAGACCGGCGCGATGGATCGCCGCGATTTCCTCGCGCGGGCCGACGTGCTCAGCGCCTGCGGCATGACGGTGCTCGTGAGCGACTACAGCGAGTTTTTCAAGCTCGGCGCATACATCGGCCGCATCACGAAGGAGCGGATCGGCCTCGTGCTCGGCGTGCCCACGCTGCTCGAGCTGTTCAACGAAAAATACTACACGCAGCTCCCCGGCGGCATCCTCGAGAGCTTCGGGCGGCTCCTCAAAAACGACCTCAAGCTCTACATCTACCCGCTCCAGGATCCGCTCACCGGCAAGATCTCCACCGTGGATACCGCGCGAGTAGCGCCCGAATTGCAGAAGCTCTACGGTTACCTCCACGACCGCGGCAGCTTCGTCGCGCTCGATAATTTCAACGCGGACTACCTCCCGATCTTCAGCCGCGATGTGCTCAAGCGCATCGGTGCGCACGATCCCGCGTGGGAAAAGATGGTGCCCGCATCCGTCTGCGAGCTCATCAAGAAACGCGGCTTTTTCGGCTACGCAAAAAGCTCGCGGACCTGACGCGCGATGGCGTTTTTCGACTGCCACTTCTTCAGCGAGACGCTCGCCCTCTCCGTCTCCGCGCACGTACTCCTGCCGCAGGTTCCGCAGAGGAAAGAGCACCCCGTCCTTTTTCTCCTGCACGGGCTGAGCGACGACCACACGATGTGGATGCGCCGCACGAACATCGAGCGCTACGCCGCCGCGCGGAATCTCGCCGTCGTGATGCCCGCCGTGGGCCGCAGCTTTTATCAGAACATGGCGGCCGGTCCGCGCTACTGGACTTTTCTGAGCGAAGAACTGCCCGCGATCATGCGCGGCTTTTTCCCGCTCTCGGAAAAGCGCGCGGATAATTTCGCCGCCGGCCTCTCGATGGGCGGCTACGGCGCGATGCGGCTCGCACTCGCGCATCCGGAACGGTTTGCCGCGGCCGCAAGCTTCAGCGGCGCGCTCGACTACGTGCGCAGGCTGCGCGAATCCGGCAAGCCGCGCTCACGCATCAGCAGCGCCGAATGGAATGCCGTCGCCGGTCCCGGCTCTGACGCAGAAGGCACGGACAGCGATCTTTTTCATCTCGCAAAAAAGCTCACGAAACGCCGCGGCCCGAAACCCGCGCTCTGGCTGAGCTGCGGCACGGAGGACGACATCATCGGCGACACGCGCGCATTCCACACGCATCTCGATGCGCTCGGCTGCTCGCATCACCATGAGGAAAGCGCAGGCGCACACGACTGGGCATACTGGGACGCACAAATCGAGCGCACCATCGCATGGCTTCCGATCCGAAAATAACCGTGCCGGGGCGACGCATCCGCCGCAACACGAAGGCGCTCGACGCACTGAAGGCCGGCGCGATCATCGTCCTCATGTTGATCGGCTGCATTCTGATCGCGTGGATTGTGACGCAACTGACGAACCCGAAGGAATTGCCGCAGGACTACACCCCGGAGCACGGCCGCCCGATGTGGGACACGTCGCCCGAGAAGCGCTGACCGCGCGCACGCTGGCCAGCGCGCCACTTTCTCACAGCCGGAATTTTCCCCGCAACCTCGCCACCCGGCGCGTGTTTGAAGTGCCATCCTGCGCCGCATCCGCAACCCATCGCGAGCGGCGCGCGTCCACTCCACAACGAACCACGCCATGAACCCGACGACCTCGAACACCTGCGGAGACATCACGCCACTTTTCACGCGCCGCGACGTGCTCGGCAACCTCGCCTGCGGCTTCGGCTGGCTCGCATTCGCGGGCCTCGCCGGACGGAATGCAATCGCAGCCGACGCGAACCCGCTCGTGCCGAAGCAGCCGCACTTCCCGGCGCGGGCGAAGCGCGTGATTTTCCTCTGCATGAGGGGCGGGCCGTCGCATGTGGACACGTTCGACCACAAGCCGAAGCTCACCGCCGACAACGACAAGCCCGGCAAGCGTCCCGGCACGAAGCTGCTCGGGTCGAAGTGGAAATTCGCGCAGCACGGCAAGAGCGGGCTGTGGATTTCCGAACTGTTCCCCAACATCGCGAAGCACGCGGATGAAATGGCGCTCGTCCGCTCGATGCAGACCGATCTTCCCGCGCACCCGCAGGCATTCGTGAAAATGCACACGGGGAATTCACAGTTCGTGCGCCCATCGCTCGGCGCATGGACGCTCTACGGCCTCGGCACGGAAAACCAGAACCTGCCGGGCTTCATCACGCTCTCGCCGCCCGCGGGATTTGGCGGCGCGCAAAATTACGGCAGCGCATTTCTCCCCGCGATCTACCAGGCCACACGCATCGGCCGGGACAACCGCCCGGTCGTCGGCGCGCAGGTGCGCAACATCCAGACCACGCTCGGCCCGACGGCACAGCGCGCGGAACTCGAACTCATCCAGACGCTCAACCGCGAGGCGCTGCGCCGCGACAAATACAACCCCGAGATCGAAGGGGTGATCGAGAGCTACGAACTCGCATTCAAGATGCAGAGCCAAATGCCCGCGGTGATGGACATCGAGAAGGAATCCGAGGCGACGAAAAAACTCTACGGCATCGGCGGGACCAGCCGTGGCGGCGGCGGCACGGACGACATGGGCCGGAAGTGCCTGCTCGCGCGGAAATTCATCGAAGCCGGCGTGCGCTACGTGGAGATCAACCACGGCAACTGGGACCAGCATTTCAACCTCGGCAACGCGCTCCAGGCAAACTGCACGTCCGTGGATCAGCCCATCGCGGGCCTGCTCACGGATCTCAAGCAGCGCGGGCTTTTGAAGGACACGCTCGTCGTGTGGAGTGGAGAATTCGGACGCACACCGCACGCGCAGGGCGGCGACGGACGCGACCATAATAACAAGGGCTTCACGCTCTGGATGGCCGGCGGCGGAGTGAGAGGCGGCCTCAGCTACGGCCAGACGGACGACTACGGCTACGAGGCCGTGGAGAACAAAGTGCAGATCCACGACCTGCATGCGACGATCCTCGCGCTGCTCGGCCTGAACCACGAGAAGCTCACGTTCAACTACGCAGGCCGCGACTTCCGCCTCACGGATGTCGAAGGTAATGTGATCAAGGCACTGATGGCGTAAAGTAGTGCGGACAATCCTGTCCGCGAGTTCTCCGCCTCCGCGCTCCGATTCGAGGTTGCGCAACACTGCCGCCCGCTCACCGCATTTTCTTCATCTCGAAATTCTTTCCTGCGAGCGCGTCTTTCGCGAATGCGCCCCAGAACGGCGTGGGCGTGTAGTTCCAGCCGCTGATCATCACCGGCGTGGCCGCGGGATGAAACGAAAAGCCCGTCCAGTGCAGTTTGTATTTCTGCATGAAGCCAAGCATGTCCGGCACCCGCGTGAACGGATCCTCCTGCGCGTTCGCCGGGATGAAATCCATCTTCTTGATGTCCGCTCCAACCTCTCCGACCAAGATCGGATGCTTGTCCGCTTCGACGGGCACATTCTCCTGCCAGCCGCACTTCCACGGGTAGATGTGCGTGGAATATATGATCCCGTTGCCGCCCACGTCCTTCAACTCGAAGCCGCTCGCGATGCCCGAGAGATCATACGCCCAGTCGAGCCCGCCCGTGACCACGATGTTGCGCGCGCCGGTTGAACGCACCGCATTAATCAGCGCCTGCTTCCCGATGGATTGGAAGCCCGGCGCGGCCTTCGCCTTTTCTTCGTCGCTCAGAAACGCATCCTCGTCCGCGGGCTTCCTTTTTTTCGAGACGAATCCGCCGTCGCGCCACACTTCCCACGACATGCCGTGCGGCTCGTTGAAAAGATCGAACAACACCGCCGGATGGTCCCTGAATTTCGTCGCGGCATCCTTCCAGAAATCGGCGTGCTCCTGCTTCGGCGCGCGGAAACTGTGGAGCCCCAGCAGCACGCATGCGCCGCGGTTTGCGACGAGCGTGATCACATGTGTCCCCCCGGCTACATCCGCTCCACGCGCAGCGTCCAATTCTCCTCCGCAGGCATTCGGATCTCGCAGTGCAAACGCCAAAAAAAGTTGCGCGGCGCGCTTCGGCCGTGGCCGCCGAGGACGATGGCGATCCTTGCGCGGCTCCATGTGCGCTCGCTGCGCCCGAATCATTTTGGTGAGTTCGAGGGGATTTCAGGCGAGAGGCTCGACTCGACGGACGGCCAGCAACGAGCGGATTCGGACGATGTTCACTTGGTGAACATGTCCGCAACCACATGCCACCGATGGCTGATGTTCCGCATCACAAGTGCGTGGTCGAAAGTCACGCTGCCAGCCGGAAACGCAGACTCGTTCGCGAAGAACGAGGACTCGACATGCTCGACTGCGAGCGGGCGCACGCACCAGCCGTCGGTCTGAAGTCGGACGCCATCGAGCCGGCAGCAATCGCGGGTGACTGAGTAGCCCACACTGCCGCCCTCGAAATAGGCGGAGGATTCCGCGAGCGACGCAAAGCAGGAAGACTCCGGCAGCGAATCGGTTTCATGAGCGCGGAGTTGGACGCCCATGCGTCCGTCGCGCGCCCGGATGGACATGGAAATGCGCGCGCCATCATCGGTTATGTCGAAGTCCGCCAACTGATGCTCGCCGGGAAAAATGCGGCCTCCGACAAAATGATTCAGCCACGAACCGGTGTCGCGGCGCGGAATAAACACACCCTCGCGGTTTTCGCCCGAAGGTTCATCCCAGAGCACCGCTATCCGATGAGCGGCGTTCTCACTGGACATGCCGCAGAAGCGCGGAAGCCATCCGGGCCGAATCTGCTCCAGCCGGATCAGACAGATGCCGGCAATGGCGTAGCCTTGATGCAGTTTGGGACGGAAGGGCGCGGGCAGAAAGCGCTGCATCACCTCCGCATCCACCCGAAAATTGACGAGCAACCTGCGACGAATCAGCCCGTGAATAATCGGAACACGCATCGCGGGTTATCTCGCTGCGATTACGGGCGATCGCCTTTTCCGCAGCCGCCTAGTCCCGTCGCGAGTTGAGCTTCGCGAGGAGGCGGAGGATTTCGAGGTAGAGCCACACCAGCGTGACCAGCAGGCTGAAGCCGGCATACCATTCGAGATACTTCGGGGCGCCGAGCTTCGCGCCCTGCTCGATCACGTCGAAGTCGAGCACGAGATTCAGCGCGGCGATGATCACGACGAAGACGCTGATGCCGATGCTCAGCATTCCGCTGCCATTCATGAAGCCCATGGGCACACCGAACATGCCGAGGATCCACGAGACGAGATACAGGAGGAAGATGCCGCCGGTCGCAGCGATGACGCCGGTCTTGAACTTCTCCGTGGCGCGAATCAGCCCACTGCGATACGCGGCGAGCATCGCGAAGAGCGTGCCGAAGGTGAGCATCCCGGCCTGAAGCGCGATGCCGTTCCATTTTGAATTAAAGATCAGGGAGACGCCGCCGAGGACAAGGCCTTCGAGCAGCGCGTAAATCGGCGCGGTCACCGCGGACCATTCCTTTTTGAAGCAAGTCACCAGCGCCATAATGAGGCCGCCGATCGAGCCACCGATGACGAAAGGCATCGCTGCGCCGGGATTTTCCGCGAACCGGTTCCAGGTGAACGCTGCGGAGAGGATGGCGAGGACGAGGAGGATGCCGGTCTTGTTCACCGCGCCCTGGATGGTCATGCGCTGTTCGCCGGCGGCGATGGGCTGGTTGAAGGTTTCGGTGGTGAGTGTGGGATTCGATGTGCGCATCATGGCGTGGAAGATAGCGGGGCCGCCGGAAGATGCAATGCGCGGCTGCACGCGGGCAGAACGCCGCTTGCAGAACTTGAGCACACGACCTCCGCAGGCTACCGGTGTGCAAATGTTCCGCCTGCGTCCTGCACTCCTCATCGCTCTCGGCCTGCTGCTCCCGTGGCGCGCGGCCCTCGCGGATACGTCCGCATTTGCCACGGATGGCGTGCCATTTCTCCAGAAGCACTGCGTCTCGTGCCACGGGAAGGACAAGCAGAAGGGCGACTTCGCACTGCATGAATTCCACGACGACCTCTCGGTGCTGCGCGCGCGCAAACGCTGGCGCGATGTGATGGAGGTGGTGCGCTCCGGCGAGATGCCGCCGGATGACAAGCCGCAGCCTTCCGCGGAAGAAAAACGGCGATTCCTCGCCTCGGTCGCGGGCATTTTTGCAAAGGCAGACGCCGGCAAACCCGACCCCGGGCGTCTCACCGTGCGGCGGCTGAACCGCAACGAATACAACAACACGATCCGCGATCTGCTGCACATCGAGTTCCGGCCGGCGGACGATTTTCCGAGCGACGATGTGGGCCACGGCTTCGACAACATCGCGGACGTGCTCACCGTCTCGCCGGTGCTTATGGAGCGCTACCTCGATGCCGCAGACAAGATCGCCGCGATTGCGATCCCGCTCGGCACCATTGCCACGCCGAAGCACACGATGTCCGCGCAATTCTGCGAGCCTTCGGGCCCGAACGGGTTCGTGGGGCGCTTCCGTCCGTTCATCGCGAGCGAGAAGGCGGCCATGAAGTCCGGCCCCGTGAACACGCCCGCGCGCATCAATGCCGAGGGCGATTACATCGTGCGTGCTCGCCTTTATGCGAAATCCGCAGACGGCAAGCCGGTGCGCGTGGCGCTGATGGTCAGCGGCGCTGCGCTCGAAAGGCCGACGCCCCGGCAGGAAATCGCGAAGCTCGACGGCGCGTGGCTCGAATTTGTGCGCAATGCGCAGATCCTCACGACAGCCAACATCACCGCGAAGTCCGAGCAGGAGGCGCAGCGCATCGAGGCAAAAATCCACAATGTCGCGGGCATCGAGCGCATCGTGCTCGCCGCGTTCAAGCCGCAGGACGGCCAGCCCGCGCCGACGATCTTCGTCGAGTTCCTCGAATACGAGGGCCCCATGGACACGCGCAGCGCGGCGACGAAGACGCTGCTCACCGTCACGCCCGGAAAATCACAGCCGGAGCAAACGCGTGAAATCCTCGCGCGCTTCGCCATGCGCGCGTGGCGGAGGCAGATCACCGCAGAGGAACTGGATCGCCTCGCGAAGCTCGTCGCCTACGCGATGGGGCACAACGACACGTGGGAAGAGGCGATGCGCCGAGCGGTCAGCGCGATCCTCGCGTCGCCGAAATTTGTCTTCCGCCTCGAGCCCGACGATCAGCCGCAGAACCCGGAGCCGCATCCGGTGGACGAATTCCAGCTCGCCACGCGGCTCTCGTATTTTTTGTGGAGTTCGTGCCCCGACGACGAACTGCTGCGCGCAGCCGCGGAGAAAAAACTCAGCACGACTCTCGATGCCCAGATCAAGCGCATGATCCAGGATCCGCGCGCCGAAGCGCTCATCCAGAATTTCGCGCTGCAATGGCTCCAACTCGGACGCCTCTCGTCGCACAGCACGGATCCGAAGACGTTCCCAAACTGGAAGCCCGAACTTGGCTCGGCGATGGTCGAGGAGACGCGGCGCTTCTTCGGCGAAATCGTGCGGACGGATCGCAGCATCCTCGATCTGCTCGACGCTGATTTCACCTGGGTGAACCAGCGTCTCGCTGATTTCTACGGCATCAAGAACGCGGGCAATTTTCAAAAGGACGAATGGAAACGCGTGGCGCTCGCAGGCACGCCGCGCGGCGGGCTGCTCACGCAGGCGAGCATCCTCACCGTGACCTCGAATCCCACGCGCACCTCGCCGGTCAAACGCGGCAAATGGATCCTCGAACAGATCCTCGGCACGCCACCGCCGCCTCCGCCGCCAAACACCCCATCGCTCGACGACAGCGGACGCAAGGATCTCACCGGCACGTTTCGCCAGAAGCTCGAACAGCACCGCGCTGATCCGAAATGCGCGAACTGCCACGCGAAGATGGACGCATTCGGATTTGCGCTGGAAAATTTCAACGGCATCGGCCAGTGGCGGGACCGCGACGAAACTGGCGCGGAGATCGATCCCTCGGGCAAGCTCGGCACGGGACGCACAGTCAACGGGCTCGCCGACATGAAGATTTTGCTACGCAGCAAGACACAGGGTTTCGCGCGCTGCCTCACGGAGAAGATGCTCATCTACGCGCTGGGCCGCGGGCTCGACTGGCACGATGAGGCGACGATCTCGCGGATTTTGTTCAGCCTCGAAAAGAACGACCACCACTTCACCAAGCTCATCACCGGCATCGTGAAGAGCCCTGCATTTCTGATGCGCCGCAGTGCGGCGCAGGCGGAGGCAAAGTAAAGTATTTAAGGGAATGGTGCAGCCTCGTGTTTGCACATTTCGAGGCTCATCAGTGGCCCGGAGGGCCAGCGGAAATTAGCCGGTGGCGCAAGCCACCGGATCCGCCGCAACATGGAATGCGCCCCGAAGGGTGCGCCGGGAATCTCCCCGTTTCCACCGCCGCCTCCGGGGCGGATTCCGTTTTCGGACGAGAACCGGTGGCTTGCGCCACCGGCTAATACGATCTTTCAGAAATGGAGACTGGGAATAAGGGCTGAAAAAGCAGGCTGGCGTGCTTGGGGGAGCGCACGCGCCTCGCGTGCCGTATTCCGCGCCCTCGCGGAATACACGCGGCGACCCAAGGCGTTCCGAATGCCTGTGGACGCCCGGTGTGCCGCGCGGGGCGCACGGCACGGCACGCGAGGCGCGCGCGCTCCCCATGCACGCCGCTCTGCATCCCATTCGTCCCGTTAATTCTGAAAGCTGGTATAATTTCCGTCGGCCCTCCGGGCCATTCCGCGAATATGCCGGGCATCAGGAAACGGCTACACCTTTAATTGAACCAGTCTGGGCCTACCCTGCCAGCAGCGTCTTCGCGTGTGCGAGTGCGGATGCTCCCTTGCCGCCGAGCATCCGTGCGATTTCCTCCGCGCGGGCTGCGCCCTCGACTGCGGTGAGGCTGGATACGGTGCGGCCACCTGTAAATTCCTTCGTGACGACAAACTGCGAGCGCGCGGCGGCGGCGACCTGCGGGAGATGCGTGATCGCGAGCACCTGGCGCTCGGCGGCGACGGCCTTCATCTTTGCGCCGACGGCATGTGCGATCTCGCCGCCGACGTTTGCATCAATCTCATCGAACACGAGCAGCGCGATGGTGTCCTGCGTGGCGAGCGCGGACTTCACGGCGAGCATCACGCGCGAGATTTCGCCGCTGCTCGCGATGGCCTTGAGCGGCTTCGCGGGCTCGCCGGGATTTGGCGCGAAGACAAACTCGACGCACTCCATCCCGTGCGGCCCCGGTTCGTGCGCGGAGGCGAGCGCGACGGAGAAATCAGACTTCTTGAATCCGAGATCGCGCAGGTGCCCGGTCACTGCCGCTGCGAGCTTCGGCGCAGTGGCGGTGCGTTTCGCGGAAAGTTTGCGCGCGGTTTCGAGCATCGCCTTGCGCTGTGCGGCGATCTCGGATTCGAGCCTCTTCAGCTCCTCCCCGCGCGATTCGATTTTTCGCAGCCGTTCCGCAGCGGCTTCGCCGAACGCGATCACCCCGCCGAGCGTGCCGCCGTATTTTCGCTTCAGCGTCTCGAAGAGCGAGACGCGCTCTTCGAGTTCCGCAATCGCCGCGGGTTCGATGTCGAGATCCTCGCCGTAGCGCGACAGACCCGAGGCCAGCTCCTCAAGTTCCGCGAGGCCGCGGAGCAGCATGTCCGAAAAGCGCTTCGCCGCCGGATCCACACGTTCGAGATCGCGCAGCACTCTGCCGACTTCGTTGAGCCGCACCATTGCGGAGTCTTCGGACTCGGAGAGCCGAGCGAGCGCGCCGCTGCACAGTTCGAGCAGGCGCTTGCCGTTCGATGCGGTGTGATAGCGCGCGACGGTTTCCTCCTCCTCGTCGGCGCGCAGTCGCGCGGCTTCGATCTCGTTCACCTGATGCCTAAGCAGATCCACTTCGCGTTCGAGCGCAGCCTCGCTGCCCGCGAGTTCCGCGTGCTCGGCGCTCGTGCGGTTGAGCGTGCGGTATTGCTCCGAATATTTTTCGCGCAGCGTCTCGGCTCCGGCGAAGGAATCCAGCAGATCGAGCTGGCGCTCGACGGAGAGCAGCGACTGGTGATCGTGCGGGCCGTGCAGATCCACAAGGCCGTCGCCGAGTTCCTTGAGCACGTTCAGCGTCGTCGCACTGCCGTTGATGAACTGCCGGTTTGTCCCCGCGCTCGCGAAGGCGCGCTTCACGATGAGCTGCGAGTCCTCGCACGGTTCGATCCCCTGCTCTTCCAGCCATGCGTTCAGCTTCTTCACTTCCGGCGGATGGAACACTGCCTCGACCGAGCAGCTTTCCGCGCCGCTGCGGATGAGCGTCTTGTCGGCGCGCTCGCCGAGCACGAGCTTCAACGCGCCGACGATGATGCTTTTTCCCGAGCCCGTCTCGCCGGTGATCGCGACGAAGCCGGGGCCGGGCTGCCATTCGAGTTCCTCGACGAGCGCGAGATTGCGGATGCGCAGGGAGACGAGCATGTCGCGGGAAAATCAGACGTTAGCTTACAGCCACTTTCTCCACGGCTTCAGCAGCGCGCGGATTTCCTTCACCTCGTCGGCGCGGAGATCACTCAGCGGCGGGCGGACGAAGCCGCCGACCTGCCCGGTGAGATCCATCATCGCTTTCATCACGCTGACTTCGCAGCCCTTTTTCCGCCCGCGGAAGGCGTAAAGCGGAACGACGAGGCCGCGCATGATGCCCGCGAGTTCTGCGTCAGCGGCGGTGCAGGCGCGCGCCATGTCCACGGCGGTCTGCGGGCCGAAGCCCACGCCCGCGAGCACAGGATGGCGGCCCTTCACCTCCTCGATCGTGGCCTTCACCACGGCGAGATGCTCGTCGGTGGAAAGCGAATGCAGCTCGCCCGTGCCCGCGCCTGCGACGATGGCGCAGACCTGCTGGCCGGCGAGTTGGCGGATGTTGCGGCGCAGCCCGGCGAGATCGAGCGCGAGGTTTTTTTGAACGGCGTGACGGAAAACGCGATGACGCCGCCGGGGCGGGCGCGGAGTTGTGCGGAGTTGTGCGGCTGTGAGCGGCATGTGCGGAAAGTTGAGGGATGAATGTTCGAGAGTTGAGAGGGCGGCGTGCTTTTCTTAATCCTAATCTTGTTCTTAATCTTACTCCGCGTTCGGAGCACGAGTGGGAAGAGGATTAAGATTACGGTTAAGAATAAGATTAAGGGGAAAAATACGCACGAATGCAACGCACACGGCCCGGCTCACAGCGCGGGCATCTCCAGCCACAGTGCGCGGTTGCGGAAGTCGAATGTCGTGCGCCAGCGCTCGAGCAGCTCAGAGCCGATTCGCACTTTCCACGGGCCGCCGCTGCTGTCCACGAGGACATCCGGCACGGGCATCCCGCCGACGTGAATCACGGCGAGGCGGAATGTGCGCCCGCGAATCATCCCGCCAAGTCCCGCCGCCTTGAATGTGCCGCCGGCGCGCGCGTTGGCCTCGAGGCCAAGCTCGCGGACGATCTCCTCATTGATGAAAAGCTGATCGCGCGCGCCGGTGTCCACGAGTGCGGAGTAGGTGCGGCCGTTGATTTGCACCGGGACGTACGGGAGCGAGTCGCGCATCTGCATCGGCACGCGCACGGCTCCGCGCGAGGGGACGAATGGTGTGGTGCCGGAGAACATCATGCTCTTTGCGCGGTAGTCGAACGTGACAAACGAGAACGCAGAGAGCACCGGCGCGCCGAGCAGGTTCACATCGAAGCCGCCGACAGGCACGCCGCCAAACCGCATCGCCGATGTCGCGCGGCGGACGATGGTGACCAGATCGTTGAACTCGATCGCACCGATAGTCGCAGTGGAAAAACGCGCGAGCCACGCGCGCTCCTCGCCGCCGATTCCCTGGACGCGCAGCGTGCCATCGGCAGGTGCGTACACGTCGGCCTTCACGCCGAGTGCGGTGCCGGCCTCGACGACACTGAGCTGCGCGCCAGTGTCCGCGATGAAGCGCACGGGCTTCGCGTGGTTCAGGCTCATGCGGATCGTCGGCAACCCTGCGACACTGCGATCCATCGGCACTTCGACGGGATGCTTCGGAAGGTTCGCGCGGAAAAGCTGGAGGCGATATTTCTGCCCGCCGGGCAGAATATGGAAGCCGAGCTTGTCGCCGGAAATCGCGCTCGCGCGGAGCCGCGCCTCGGCGCCGGTCGAGATCGGCACGGAGCGGACGGTGCAGCCCGCTCCAAACGCGAGCACCGCTGCTACGAGGACGCCGAATTTTTTTGCGTGATATGACATTACCAGCTCGGCAGAAGCCGCTCCCAGTTAGGGGTCACATGCGTGCGCATTTCTGCGGTCTCGTCGCGCTTGCGGTAGGGGCACTTCGCGTCGCGTTCGCGTCCGCGCGCGAGCTGATCGTGGCCGAGATCCACACCGAGGCCGGGCTTGTCAGGGATGCCGACGCTGCCGTCCACAAACTTGATCAGCCCGCCGATGATGTCGCACACGGGCTGGGCGGCGGCGCGGCCGATGGGATCGAGGCACGCGGTCTCGACTGCGGAATACGTGAGCAGCGCATACGGCTGGTGGAGGCCGTAGCTCGACCGGAGCGGCGGGTCGGCGATGGCGATGCGATGAACGGCGATTCCAGAAATGCGCATGGCGGCAACACTGCCGCGTGGCTGCGGCGGCGAGCGAGCAGATTCACGACGGGCGCTGGCAAAATGCGCGGCTCTGTGATTTGTTCGCGGCGATTTGAAGACGCTTCTCCTCTGCACGCTGCTGCTGATTTTCACAACGACGCTTCCGCGTGCCTCGGCGGATGAATGGATCTCGGAACTATACCACTGCGCGCTGACGATCCCGACGCAGGAGTCGTGGACTCACGGAATGCGGCAGCAGCTTCCGCTCGGCGAAGTGGTCCTGAACGCCGCCTCGATGACGACGAGCCGGGGCATATTGCTGACCTACGTCAAGGAGATGCCTTCCGGGGATCTGAAAAACCCCGTGCTCGTGAAACGGATCACCGAAGTGCTGGAGTCGCAGGGATGGAGCACGGACAGCTCGTCGCAGCTCACATGGAATGACCGGCCGTGCATCCAGTTCATCGCGCAACGGAGGGACGCCCTCGCAGGGAAGCAGCTCGGCGTCGCGCGCGCCGTGATGCGCGGGAGGAGCCTCTATCTCATCACGGCCTACGGAAAAGGTGAGGCAAACCGCTCAGACGATCCGGAGTTCATGCGGGTGGTGGAGACATTCCGGTTCGTGGATCAAGCGCTTCCGTCGCCGACCGACAGCGCGAAGCCCGCGGGGATTTTTTTCAAGATCGCCATGTTCGGAACCGCAGGCGCTGCGGCGATGCTGATCATCGCGTATGTCGCGATGCTGAACCTGAGCCTGCGTGCCACGAAAGAGCGGTCTTGAGCCCGCGGCGGCAAAACCATTCGCTACCCGTCCATGCGCGCACCCGTCCACATCCTGCTCCTCTGCCTCACCGTCTCCGCCCGTGCAGCCGAGTGGAAAAATGAAATCTTTCACTGCGCCGCAAACATCCCGGAGAGCCCGGGCTGGCAGATCATTGATGCACCGCCCGCACCCGGCATCGCGCCCGTGCTCACGATGCAGAATGCGGCGAAGCAGGCCGTCTTCGGCATCAGCGTCGTGGAAAAATACCGCGACGCGAAAATCTCCGATGTCACGTTGCAGAAGGAGCTCGAGGCGCAACTGCGGCAGTTCGGTTACGAGTTCGTCGGCCACGCAACCGTGAGAGCCGGCGGCTTTGACTGGCTGCAATATCCCGTGCGCGCCGGCGCGGGCGCGCAGCAGGTCCGCGGCGTGATCCGCTATGCCTCGGCCGGCGGCTACGTCTTCGGCGTCACGATGCTGCGGGGCGGCGGACAGGAGGGGGCGCAGGATATCGAGCTTCAGCAGGCCGCTGCGAGTTTCCGGATCCTTCCCGCCGCGGCGCCGACGTCGGCTGCAATCCCGATCGCATCGGGCTTCCCGAAGAGCGATGCCGGTGCTGCAAAAGGCATTCCGAAAGCGCAGACCGTCGCCGCAGTGCCGACGGAGAAATCCGGAAAAGCGGACGGCCCCGCGGAGGAAAACTCCAATGCAAAATTGATCTGGGCCTGCGTTGCCGGGGTGGTCGTGATGCTCAGCTTTGCGAGCATCATCAAGCGCAATCCTGCGAAGAAGAACTGACGTGCTGCTCCTTAGCCGGGACTTTCCAGTCCCGGCATTCGTTCGCCTGAAGATTTCCGGGAGTGGAAAGTCCCGGCTACAAAATTTCAGGCTGCACGGCTGGTGATCCCTCCTCACAGACTGTCCGTTTCATTTTGAAAGGCAGCGTCAGACCAAATTCGCGGGCTGGTTCGTGCTCTCGAGCACCGCGCGCCACAGCTCGCCGTGGGGATCCACGTGGCTGCGCCCCCCGGTGACGAACGGGATCGGCACATGCACGTATGAGCAATGCCAGCGCCCGACGAGCATCGCGGTCTTGCCCGCCATCGCCGCATGCACGGCATGCTGCGCGAGATGCTGGCAGTAGAAATTATCCTGCGCATTTGCCGGCACGCTGCGGATCGCGTAGCTCGGATCGATGTACTTCAGCGTGAGATCGATCTTCCGGTCCTTGAAGAAGCCCGTGATCTTGTCGCGCAGAAAAATGCCGATGTCCTTCGGGCGCATGTTGCCGCTGGCGTCCTTTTCCTCGTAGCCCTCCATCAGCCTCTGCCCCGCCCCCTCGGCGACGACGATCACCGCGCTTTTTCTCTTCGCGATCTTGTAGCGGATCGCCTCGAGCAGCCCGCGCTCGCCGTCGAGTCGGAAATCAACCTCGGGAATCAAAACGAAATCCACATTCCCATCCGCGAGCGCTGCGTAGCACGCGATGAAGCCCGAGGCGCGGCCCATGAGCCGCACAAGCCCGATGCCGTTCGGCGCACCGAGCGCCTCCGCATGAGCCGAGCGCACGACCTTCACCGCCTCCGCAAACGCCGTCTCGAAGCCGAACGATTTGTCGAGGTACTGGATGTCGTTATCAATCGTCTTCGGGATGCCGACGACTGACTTCCGCAGCCCGCGCCTCTCGATTTCCTCGGAGATCGCCTGCGCGCCCCTCAGCGATCCGTCGCCGCCGACGACAAAAAGGATGTCCACGCCCATGTCTTCGAGCGTGTCCACCATCTGGTCCACCGGCTGGTTGCCGCGCGAACTCCCGAGCACGCTGCCGCCGAGCAGATGGATCTGCTTCACCGATTCGGGCCGCAGCGTGATCGGCGTGTGGCCCATGCTCTGCACGAGGCCCTGGTAGCCGTAGCGGAAGCCGAAGATTTTTGTGACGCCGTATCGCGTCGAGAGCTGCGTCACGAGGCCCTTGATGATGTCGTTCAGTCCGGGACACAGGCCCCCGCACGTCACGATTCCGGCGGTGGTGCGCGAAGGATCGAATAACAGTTTCGCGCGAGGCCCGGCCATCTCGAAACTCAGCTTGTCACTTTCCCGCGGATCGATCACCGGCCCGCGGATGTCCACCTTGTGCTCGATCAGCACGCGTTCGTCGTCGCTGCGGAATTTGATCTCCAGGCTGCTCGCAGTCTGAAGCGGCGATGCGAATTCACACGGTCCGAGATTCTTGATCCTTGTGCTCATTGAAGCGCGTGGGTGTGGAGACCTGCCGCAATGCGCGCAAGCGAATTCTCCGCACGCGGTTTTTCCGTCGCCCCACAACCGCGCGCGCCGGTCGCACCCCCTTGAGAATCCAGTGGCACGGGCGATGCTAAATCCCACACAGCACCATGCTGACGCTGACCAACAATCCTAAGCAGCACCCCGTGGCCACGTGCCGTGCGCTCCAGGCCGCGGAAGGCTACGTGTTCTTCAGCCTCCACCGCGACGCGCTCCGTGAACTTGATTCCATTTCCGAACACGAGCAGGACGACTGCGACGTGCTCATCGCGCGCATCCGCGTGCTCCTGCATCTCGGCCGCTGGAGAAATGCGGCGCGGCTCTCCGCACGCGGCGCGGGGCTTCACCGTTCCGAGGACGAATTCACCGTGCAGCGCGCGTTTGCCCTGCATCAGCTCAATCTCGGCGAACAGGCCGCGCGCGTGCTTCTCGACGCACCCGAGTGGCTGCGCCGCACCGGCATCCTGCATTACAATCTCGCCTGCTACGAGGCGCGCTGGGGCAATCTCACCGTCGCGCGGCAATGCGTGCAGGCCGCCATCGAGCTGAACTCCGCAATCAAGAAAAACGCGCGGCAGGATCCCGATCTCGCGGAGCTTTGGAACTGAACGCCGCGATTGAGGGCCGAAGGCCCGGTGCCATATCAGCCTGGGCCAAAGCGAGGAACGAGCGTCGGCCCAGGTTTGGAATAAAAAAACGGCACAAGGGCTGAAGACCCGATCCATCCGTTGACGTGTTTGCTGACGATTTGATGCCGGGCTTTCAGCCCTTTCTCCGTTGGGGACAGCCTTCCTTGGGCGTTGCCCAAGGCTGGTATGGAGATGGGCCTTTGGCCCTTAATCGCGGCGTCCGGTTTGGACAGCCCGCCTCCTGCCGTCGGCGGCTACCGTGGATCTCAGCTCTTCACCGCGACGTGCTGCGTGATGTATTCGCGCACCGCCTCGCGCCAGTCGCGTGGCGCGATGCCGGTGAGCCTCGTCAGCTTCGCCGTGGACATCGCGGTGTTGGGCGGACGTTTCGCGATGAAGGCCTTCAGATCCGCCATCTTCAACGGCCCGACCGTGCGCGCCTTCAGCGGCATCCCGGCGGCTGCGGCGCAGTCGAGTGCGTGCTGGCCGTATTCCTGCCAGGTGCATGAGCCGCCGTTGCAGAGATGCAGCACGCCGCCCGCAGGAACGTCGAAGAGAAACGGCTTCAGCAATTGCGCGGCGTCGAGCGTGTAAGTCGGCACGGCGATCTTGTCCGCGATAGCCTCGACCTTTTCCTCGGTGAGCGCGCGCTTCACGATGCCATCCACAAAGCTCGGCCGATCCGGGCCGAACACCCACGACACGCGCACCGCTAGATTTCGATCGGACACATCGAGCACCGCGAGTTCCCCTGCCCGCTTCGATTCGCCGTAGTGGCTGATCGGCACGACCGGATCCTCCTCGGTGTAAGGCCAGGTTTTTGCGCCGTCGAAAACGTAGTCCGTGCTGATCTGAATGCAGCGCGCGCCCTTCGCCTTGCAGATTTCCGCGAGGGTGCGGACAGCATGTGCATTGATCCGCATCGCCTCGTCGCGCTCCGTCTCGCAGCGGTCCACGTTCGTCTGCGCGGCGCAGTTCACGAGCATACCGAAATCCAGCGGCTCCAACACCGCGCGCATCTGCTCCGGCTGCGCGAGATCGAGTTCCTGGCGCGCAAGGCCGAGCACATTGAGGCCGGCGGATTTCCATTCGCGGACGAGCGCGGCACCCAGACGGCCTCCGGCTCCGGTGACGATGATGAGAGGCGAGGGCATTTTGGATTTAGGATTTAAGATTTGCTCCGGGCACGAAGCAAAACGGCATGGGAAGACAACAGGCGGGCGGCACAGAAAAATCCTAAATCCTAAATCTTCCTCAGCGGCTCCCACCACGCGCGGTTCGCGACATACCACGCGATCGTCTCCTTGATTCCCTGCGCGGGCCGGTGCTTCGGCGCCCAGCCGAGTTCCTTCTGCGTCTTGCTGGAATCAATCGCATACCGCCGGTCGTGGCCGAGCCTATCCTGCACGTATTTGATCAGCGAATCCGGCTTCTTCAATTCGCTGAGAATCATCTTCACGACTTCGATATTCGTCAGCTCGCCATCGCCGCCGATGTTGTAAACCTCGCCCGCGCGCCCGCGCTCCAGCACGGCGAGCGCGGCCTCGTTGTGATCGTGGACGTGGATCCAGTCGCGCACGTTCAACCCGTCGCCGTACACGGGGAGCTGGATGTCGCCGAGCGCGTTTGTGATCATCAGCGGGATGAGTTTTTCCGGGAACTGGTACGGCCCGTAGTTGTTCGAGCAGCGCGTCACGAGCACCTCCTGCTTGAACGTGTGAAAGTGCGCCAGCGCGAGCAGGTCCGCGCTCGTCTTGCTCGCGGAATACGGCGAACTCGGCTGAAGCGGGGACTCCTCCGTGAAGCGGCCAGTCGGCCCGAGCGAGCCGTACACCTCGTCCGTTCCGATCTGCAAAAAGCGCGCGACCTTGTGCCGCCGCGCCGCGTCGAGCATCACCGCCGTGCCGACGACATTCGTCTGGATGAAGGCGAGCGGTCCCGAGATGGAGCGATCCACATGCGACTCCGCGGCGAAGTTCACCACGGCGTCAAATTTTCCCTCCTCGAAAATGCGCTCGACCGCCGGAGCATCCGCGATGTCCGCCTTGTGGAAGACGTAGCGCGTGCCAGCCTGCGGCGCGACATCCGCGAGGTTTGCGGGGTTGCCCGCGTAGGTCAGCGCGTCGAGATTATGGACCGTCCACGTCGGCCGTGCTGAGAGCAGGAGCCGCACAAAATTGCTGCCGATGAAGCCGCAGCCGCCAGTGACAAGGATTCGCATGGGGCGGCGTAGCTAGCAGAGGCCCGCGGGAGCGCAAAGAAATCTTCGCCCTCAGACGCGCGTGCCCGTAGCGCAACTGCGACCGCCCCTCCGTCTCGCCGAGCCGCGCCCCGGCGTGCGGCAGTGCAACGGACACGAGCAGCAGGAAGGCGGGGAAAAGTTTCGCGGCGGAAATCTGCACATCCCGACGTGAGACTGCACGCCGAGGTTACGCCGACGTGCGCGGCTCAGTGCACCACCTTGTTCAGCGGATACTCGATGATGCCTTCCGCCCCGAGACTCTTGAGCTGCGGGATGATTTCGCGGACGATCTTATGATCGATGATCGTCTCGATCGCGACCCAACCGGGGATGGCAAGGTGCGCGACGGTGGGATTCCGCAGCGCGGGGAGCGCTTTGAGCAGGCCCTGCAATTTGTCCTCGGGGAGATTCATCTTCAGGCCGACGAGATCGCGCGCGGCGAGCGCGCCTCGGAGCAGCAGGACGACGCGGTCCATCTTCCCGCGCTTCCATTCGTCGGCGTAGGCGGCCTTGTTTGAGATGAACTGCGGCACGCTCTCCATGAGCGTCTCGACGATGCGCAGCTTGTTGGCGCGCAGCGAGGAGCCGGTCTCGGTCACGTCCACGATCGCGTCCACGAGGTCGGGCACTTTCACCTCTGTCGCGCCCCAGGAAAATTCCACCTCGGCGGTGACGCCGTGCTTCGCGAGAAATGCGCGCGTCATTTCCACGGCCTCGGTCGCGATCACTTTTCCCTGCAAGTCCTTCACGCTTTTCACCGGCGAATCCTCCGGCACGCACAGCACCCAGCGCGTGGGGCGCGAACTGGTCTTGCTGAATACGAGATCGCACAGGCGCTCGACGTCGCTGCCGTTGTTCTCGATCCAGTCGCGGCCCGTGAGCCCGCAGTCGAGGAAGCCGTGCTCGACGTAGCGCGAAATTTCCTGAGCGCGCAGCAGGCGGATCACCAGTTCGGGATCGTCCACCGCCGGCTTGTAGCTGCGGCTGGAGACGGCGATCGAGAAGCCGGCTTTGGCAAAAAGGGCGATGGTCGGCTCCTGAAGGCTGCCCGAAGGCAGGCCGATGCGGAGCTGGCGGATTTCGTCTGGCATAAGAGCGCGCGGTTCTAGCGCGCGTGCGCGGTGATGCGAGGAAATTCCCGGTGGAGCGTGACCTCTGGGCACGCTTCGGCGCGCGGACGACAAACGACGCGGCATCCATATCCACCTCGCGGTCTACACGCTGCTCGATGCTGCGAGCCACCAACACCCATCCTTTGCCGCGGAAAAACTCGCGGTCGTTCGTCGGTGGAAACGCGCCCGGAGGTCGCATTCCAACACTCGCGCCTTGCACGGATGTGCGCGAAGCGGCTCATTGCACGCATGGAGTTGCAGCCGATCAAAAAATTGCACGACACACAGGGCCAGCGCGACCGGCGCGGGATCGCGATCGATCGCGTCGGAGTGCGCGGACTGCGCTATCCCATCCAGGTGCGCGACAAGGCGCGCAAGCTCCAGCACACCGTCGCGACGGCCACGCTCACCGTGGATTTGCCGCACCACTTCAAGGGCACGCACATGAGCCGCTTCGTGGAGGTGCTGAATGAATTCGGCCCGGTTCTCCATGTGGACAACATCCAGACGATCCTGAGTGATCTGGCGCGGCGCCTCGAATCGGAAAGCTCGCACGTCACGTTTGAGTTCCCGTTCTTCCTCGAAAAGCACGCGCCCGTGACCGGTGCGGTCGGACTCATGGACTACGCCGTGCGCTTCGAGGCGACGCTGGAAAAGCGGCGCAAGGATTTCATCGTCACCGTCATCGTCCCCGTCGCGACGCTCTGCCCGTGCTCGAAGGCCATCTCCGAGCGCGGCGCGCACAATCAGCGCGGACAGGTCACCTACAGCGTGCGCAGCGTGAAGCCGATCTGGATCGAGGACATGATCTCCCTCGTCGAGCAGAGCGCGAGCTGCGAACTCTACAGCCTGCTCAAGCGGCCCGACGAGAAAGCCGTAACCGAGCGCGCATACGACAATCCGGTCTTCGTCGAGGACCTCGTGCGCAATGTCGCCGCCCGCTCCAACCGCGACCGCAACATCACCTGGTATCGCGTCGAGGCCGAGAACTTCGAGAGCATCCACAACCACAACGCCTACGCACTCGTGGAAAAGCGCGTGAAACGATCGGCGGCTGCAACGAGGAAATGATCGCGCGCGGGAATTGCTGACCAATGGCGGATCACCCCTTCGTCATTCGCCATTCGTCATCTAAGCTGGCCCCATGCTCCACCGCCTCGCGATCATCCTCATCACCGGCTTTTGGCTGGTCATGACCGCGCTGCTCATCGTGCGCGAACTCTACCCGGAGTCCACGCGCCTGAACCAGGTCCCGCTCAGTTACGTCGCGCAGGTTGCATTTCAGCACCAGCAGTCGTCCGACCTTCGCATTTTTTCGTCAGAGAAAGATCCCGGATTCCTGCATGTCCAGCCCCACACATTGCCCGGCACCGGACGCCGTGTGCTCGAATTCAACGGCAGCGTGCATTTCACCCTGCCGACTGGCAAAAAACAGCGCGTCTCGTGGATCGGCACGCACGAGATGAGCCCGACATTTTCACCGGAGCGGCTGCACCTCGATCTCACGACGCCGGAGATCGGGCAGCACATTGATGTCGTCGTGGACTTCGCGGCAAACTCGGCAACGTTCGGCACGAACGTCGGCGGGCAGGCCACCAATGCGACGGCCTTCACGCTCGACGAGGCGGGCTTCGGCACGCTGATGAGCCGCGCCGGAGTGGACCCGACGATGATGCAGCAGCTCAAGGCATCGCAGAGCGAGATGCCGAAATTCGAAGTCTCCGCGCAGTCGTCGTCGCTCGTCATCAACGGACAGAAGCTGGAAACTTTTCTGCTCTCGATCAAGGCCGGCGGGCAGAGCGTCGTGGAGGCGCATCTCAGCCAGCTCGGGCAGGTGCTCTCCGCGCAAGTGCCGGTGCTCGGGTGGAAGCTCACGCCACTCAATCTCACACGATGATCCAGACGAAGGGCCTCTCAAAAAAGTTCGGCACCCTCACCGCCGTGGAGTCACTCGACCTCGATGTCCCGCAGGGCGAGTTCTTCGCATTCCTCGGGCCAAACGGCGCGGGCAAGACCACCACAATCAAGATGCTCGCCGGCCTGCTGAAGCCGAGCGCCGGCAGCGCATCGGTCGCAGGATTCGATGTTCAAAAAAATCCCGAGGAAGCCAAGGCGCGTCTCGCCTACGTGCCCGACTTTCCCTACACTTACGACAAGCTCACCGCGGTCGAATTCATGCAGTTCGTCGGCGACATCTTCGGGATGGAGCCGCGCATCATCGAGGAGCGGATGGAGTCGCTCTTCGATCGCTTCCACCTCCACGACTACCGCCACGAGCTGACGGAAAATCTCAGCCACGGCACGCGGCAGCGGCTCGTGATCAGCAGCGCGCTGCTGCACGATCCGAAAGTGCTCGTGATTGATGAGCCGATGGTCGGCCTCGATCCGATGCACGCCCGGATCGTGAAGGATGAATTCAAGGAACGCTCGCGCGCAGGCATGACGATTTTCCTGAGCACGCATCAGCTCAGCGTTGCGGAGGAACTCGCGGATCGCGTCGGCATCATTCATTCCGGGCGACTCATCGCCCTCGGCACCGTGGAGGAATTGCGCGCGATGAGCGTGGAAAAGGGCGGGCTGGAAAATGTATTCCTCTCGCTCGTTGATGCGGAGGAGCGGGCGCGCGAAGTGCGGAAGTGAATATCTGCGGACTCGCGTGCGCCTTTCTCCTTCCCGCCCTGCGGTCCGTGATGTAGCAGCCGCTCGTCGCCCCGTTGCCTCCTCCTCCTCCCCACGCACCATGTCGCCTCCCGTTTCCAATCCCGACACGAGGCGGAAGATGTTCTTTCGTTTCAGTATCCGTTGTCCGCGCTGCCGCACGAAGCATCGCTGGACGCGCATGCATTGTCCGCATTGCGAGGATTTCAATTGGTGGAATCCCGCCGTGGTCGGTGCCGTCGCCACCGTCGTCGCGGTGATCCTTTTCATCACGGCGAAGGTCATCTTCAAGAGCCGAGCGACCACCCCGCCCTCCATCGAGCAGATCGCACAGCCGCCGAAAACGGGCGCGATGCTCCAGCCGTCCCGCTCCGACGCGGGTTTTTTCCGACGCTCGTAAGGACACTTGAAACCTGACCGGCGCGCCTGCCGCGCGGCATCCGTCGTGGCGGAAGCAGGCCTGTTTTTCGTCCTTCATCCTGCGCCCCCGCCGACTATCGTCCACGCCCAATGTTTCAACTGCTCGGCACCGATCCATCCTCGAAAGCACGCCGCGGAATCCTGCGCACGAAGCGCGGCGACATCCAGACGCCGCAGTTCATGCCCGTCGGCACGCAGGGTTCGGTGAAGGCCGTGTCGCCCGATGAACTCACGCAACTCGGAGCGCAGATCATCCTCGGGAACACGTACCACCTTTTCGTCCGCCCCGGCATGGACGTGATGAAGAAATTTGGCGGCCTGCATCGCTTCATGGCATGGGACAAACCGATCCTCACGGACAGCGGCGGCTTCCAGGTCTTCTCGCTTGCGAAGCTGCGCAAGATCACGCCCGAGGGTGTGCATTTTCAAAATCACCTCGACGGCTCGCCGATGTTCCTCGGCCCGCGCGAGGCGATGGAAATCCAGGCCACGCTCGGCAGCGACATCTGCATGCTCTTCGACGAATGCCCGCCGCATCCGTGCGAGCGCGACTACGCCACGAAGAGCCTCGCGCTCACGCTGAAGTGGGCGGCGATGTGCAAGGAGGTGGAGACGCCGGGGATGAAATTTGGCATCGTGCAGGGCAGCAGCTACGCCGACCTGCGCCGCGAAAGCGCCGAGGCGCTCGTGCAGATGGGCTTCGACGGATACGCCATCGGCGGCGTGAGCGTCGGCGAGTCCGAGCCGGAAATGATGGCCGCCGTGGAGCATGCCGAGCCCTTTCTCCCCGCCGAAAAGCCGCGCTACGCGATGGGCCTCGGCACGCCGCCGCAGCTCGTGGAAATTGTCGCGCGCGGCGTGGACATGTTCGACTGCGTGCTGCCCACGCGCATCGCGCGCAACGGCACCGCCTTCACCGAGCGCGGCACACTGAACCTCAAGAACGCTGAATTCACGATGGACGAAGGTCCCATCGAGGACGGCTGCGAATGCCCCGCCTGCCGCAAGTTCGCGCGCGGCTACCTGCGGCATCTCATCAAGGCCAACGAGATCCTCGGCCTGCGCCTCGTCACGCTGCACAACCTGCACTTCTACCTGAACCTCATGCGCCGCATCCGCGGGCACATCGAGGGAGGCACGTTCGCGGAGTTCCGCAAGAAGTTCGTGGCTGAATACGTCCCGTGGAAACCGGACGAAACGCCGGAATAGAAAGCCACGGAGTCGCTGTGCGTCTCGCGTTCACGCTCCCCGCCATGACGCCGTCCGAGGTGCAGTGCCCCTGCGCAAAAAAAATCACCGCCGCCTTTGGGGAATTTGCCTCCTCCAAAAACCCGGCGAACTGCTTGTCGTCCCGCCGCCCGCCCTGCTATGCACCTCGCGTCCGCAGGTCGGAACCAGCGTTTGAATCCCACTCCCCAGAGCCATGCCCGGTGAATTCCCCTACGACGGCTTCCTGAGCCACAGCGCAAAGGACAAACGAAGTAAGCCGCCCACTTTGGGGCACGACACTGTCGGCAACGCGGTCGTGCGCGCCGTGGCGGAGCGGCTGAGGAATGACGGGCTGCGAGTGTGGTTCGATGAATGGGAGATCCGGCCCGGCGACAATATCCCGCACAAGATCGAGGAAGGGCTGGAACGCTCCCGCGTGCTCGTGCTCTGCATGTCGGCGAATGCGTTCGGCTCGGACTGGGCGCAGTTGGAGTCCGGCACGTTCCGCTTTCGCAACCCGCTGAACAAGGCTGATCAGGCCCGCCGTTTCCTTCCCCTGCGCTTCGACGACGCGCCTATCACAGGCTCCCTTGCGCAATTCCATTACATCAATTGGCTCCCGGCAGCCCGCGAGCAGGAGTATGCTAAACTCCTCGAAGCCTGCCGACCGCAGGCGAAGGGAGCGCCGGCCATAGCCGAGCACTTCGCAGAACAGGCCATCCAGTGCGGTGCGAGTTTAGAACTGGAAAAGCTAATCGCTCAGGCGGACGGGTTGAAACAGGAATTCCATTTTCCGCCACCTCCCCCGGCCTGGGCGTTCAGAATGCGATATGAATCTTGGGAGAAAACCGTGATGAAAGCCTTGAAGAAAAACGCAACGCCGGAGGACGAGCGGTTATTTCTCACGCCCGACGACGAGCCCGGCATTCCGATTGATGCAAAAATGGACGAAGCAACAATAGGGATGCGCAAGAGGCTTTTTTCTCAAGTCCACCATTTGCGGAAGATCGAGATTAACATGCGGCAGAGGGCTTCAAAGCGGTGACCACATCTGCGCGCATTCCCGGTGAACTCCGCACATGAAAGCCGCTCTTCTCAAGCTCATGCAGAATCGAACGCGTGACGTGCTGACTGATGTCATTGAATACCTCGATGACTGTGACGTGTTCCTTCCCGACTTCCGACATGCCATTCATCGGCGCATTGGTGGTTCATACGTCAGCGACAACGCTTTCGGCTGTTTCCTTCACCTCGGTTGCTACCCGACTCGCTTCATTGCCGAGTGGTGGGTCATGCACGAGATCGGCCATGTCCTCTGGTATTTTTACGAGCCGTGTCGCCATCCCACGTTCAAGCGATACTTCGGGGCTGAACAGCCCGACAACTATGACGACATCCACCGCAAACTTTCCTTTTACGGCCCGCTGGCCACACGCGTCGGCCTGCGGTCGCACGGTGAGCCTTCATCGTACGGCGCGCAGGGCGGCGGCGAGGAGCGCTTCTGCGAATTGATCGGCCTGATGTATGCAACCGGTGGCTTCGACCAACGCCCACCGAACGACTTGGAGGCCATGTGGAGTGTCTGCTGGAATCACGGCCTTGCACGCATGACCCATGACAAAATCCGCAACGCTTAACGCCCAAACAAACTCATGCCGGAAAAGAAACCGACCGACTCACAAATACACCAATTCGTCGATTGGATCACCGACAAGGCAATTGCGGGTGTTCCTCCACTTACGAGCGCCGAAGACCTCGCGCAAGAATACTTGATCGACAGTTCTTATCCACATCACGACGACCGTGTTTGGTCGCTGATTAACTGGGAAACTACGAAGAATTTTACTTCTGGCTTCGTCACTGGCTTGGGCGGTCTCCTCACCTTACCCATCTCGATCCCTTCCGCATTCGGTGCCTCGTGGATTATCCAAGCACGGATGGCCGGTGCGATCGCTAAAATTTACGGCCACAGTCTTGAATCCGATAGAGTCCGCACACTCGTTCTCGCCTGCCTGCTTGGCGATGCCGCCAAGGAAGTTTTCAAACAGGCTGGAATCAAGATTACCCAGAAGTTGGGCGTGAACTTGATCAAGCAGATTCCCGGCAAGGCATTGATCGCAATCAACCAGAAGATTGGTTTTCGTCTTATCACGAAGGCCGGCGAGCGTGGCGTAGTCAATCTGATGAAAGCCGTGCCGTTTCTTGGCGGAATTGTAGGTGGTGTCGTTGATGCCGCGGCATGTCGAGTCGTTGGCGACACTGCTCAGAAGTTATTTCGACGCGAAGAAACCGAGAAACGTGCCCGTGTTCGAAGGCCAAAAAACTCGCGCCGCGTTTCAAAAAAGCGGAAGGATACGCCATGACCGCGAAGAAGTTTTATGACTGGCAGACTGTCGGTGGCACCGACGACGTCATGCGTCTGGTGGATTGCCTGGAGAGGGCGGATATTCCGTGGTGCGCCATCGGCGGGGTCGCGGTGAATCATTGGGCGGCGGAGCCGATGGTGACTCAGGATGTTGATTTTGTCGTCGCCACCGAGGCCATCGAACGGGCCACGGAGATTCTCACCGGGGCCGGTTTCCGGGCTGAGAAATTCAAGTGGTCCATCAACTTCAAGGGGCATTCCAAAGTCAGCCTCCAGCTCAGCACCGAGGATTTCTACCGCGACTTTCCGAGCCGGGCCGTGGCTGCGGACGTGCATGGCATCCTGCTCCGTGTCGCCTCGTTGGAGGACACGCTAAGAGGCAAGATTCTGGCATGGAGCGAATCCGCGCGCCGGCAGAGCAAGCGAATCGAGCTTCTCGGCGACATCGCCCGGATGATCGAGGCGCATCCGCATTTGTGGGAGTCGCTCAATGATGACCTCAAGAAGCAGATCGAGCGGCCGAAGGCCTGATTGCTGAAGTGAGGCGAATCCCGGCGGAGCTTTCACGGTGCGGACTGGTTTGAAAACCCTTGAGTATCCGGCGTGAAGGTGGCGAGGGGCGTGGCGAAGTTTGAGGCGGACCTGGCTGCGCTCGTCCGCGCGCGTTGCAAACCTTTCCTACATTGATTCCGTCCTGAGCTCTGGGAACAAGCACTGGAGCGGGTTTGCGGGTGAAAAAAGACGGGCATGAGCGGCGAATTTTGCCGTCACGCCCGAAATTGGCCTGCTATAAGGTT
>Ga0315909_10001455_pt1 | contig 32070 bp, 47 predicted proteins | sample LakEriMetagenome_11_FD_203527 | JGI IMG/M metagenome (GOLD analysis project Ga0315909, IMG submission 203527) | Freshwater fungal communities from buoy surface, Lake Erie, Ohio, United States - Buoy 2 MA125 | ecosystem: Environmental > Aquatic > Freshwater > Lake | place: USA: Lake Erie, Ohio... | reverse complement strand
GGCCATATTCATGTTGTTGGCCGCCACAGAAAGTTACAAGTGGGAAAAGTATGGCCGAGATGGTGACCCCAAAGAATCGGACGAGCCACCTCCCAAACAGCCGGTCAATGATGCTGTTCAACGAACTCGGATCTGGGCCGAGGATCTATGGAACCGTGTCAGGAGATCGAAAAATGCAAGTGTGGATGATGATGCAACTGTTACCCCGAGTGTGGTTGGACAACCTACAAGCAATGATATGGGAATTCAACCCGTGGCTGCGGTGGTGGGACAATCTCAAGGTATACCCCCGGAACAATGGGGCGGATTAGATCTCACTCCTCGCACACCACCGGCGCCGCAGGTAAAATATGTGGGCGATGCAGATGAAGAAATCGTCGAACCGGACAAAAAGATTGCATTGGAAGATCTCGACAGCGACAACGAAGACGACGCTGTGAAACGAGCCAAGACCTTGTGGAAAGAACGCCATCCAGATCAAACGTTGAAAGAGCAACGGGCGTTGTTGGCAGTAGGACGCATACCAGAATTACCATGGATGTCACTGGTGCCCGAATGCGAAAAAGACATGATTAGATTTGGTCAACAGAAACCGCAGGATGCTATCAAGGGTGATATCTTTGTAGACACATCGGCCTTGCCCACGATTTTGTTCAAGTTCAATGGCAGTAAATGGATCGAGGTAGACAAACGCAACACAGATCGTTATGCTTACAATGATCAATACATTGATTATCTCATTGATAAGATTGGAACGGGTGAGTATGACCCGGAACTGCTGAGTGATGCCGAAAGATCGCAAATTGAGCAACGTTTGAAGAAAGGTGATGCGTGAGTGCAGACAAAGTTGGAGCCTGTAGTTTCTGTAACAAACCCAAAGACGCAGTTAAAAAACTCATAGTCAGTGACTCCGTAGCTATTTGCAACGACTGTGTGCAACTGTGCCAAGATCTATTGCAGGACGAAAAAATAGACCTTGGTACCGTGGCTGATCGCCAGATGGATGCTCGTGCCATCAAGGAATTTTTGGATCAATATGTGATTGGTCAGGAAGCCAGCAAGATAGTGCTCTCCGTGGCCATAGTCAATCATTACAAGAGATTGTCTGCTAAAGAACAAGATTGCGAGATCGCCAAGGCCAATATTTTGATGATTGGTCCCACTGGATCAGGCAAAACCTTGCTGGCCCGCACCGTGGCCCGGTACCTTGATGTTCCTTTTGTAATCGCTGACGCTACTTCTATCACAGAAGCAGGCTATGTAGGCGATGACGTAGAAAGTCTGATTTCTCGATTGTATGTCACTGCAGGCAACGACGTAGCAAAAACCCAGCGAGGCATAGTGTTCGTAGACGAGATAGACAAAATAGCTCGTAAAAGCGAAAGCACATCTATCACCAGAGATGTATCCGGCGAAGGAGTGCAACAGGCCCTGCTAAAAATGGTCGAAGGCACTGTTTGCCGCATACCTGCAGGTGGCGGTCGCAAACACCCTGCGGGTGAAATGATTGAAATTGACACTGCCAATATCCTGTTTATCGCCGGCGGCGCATTTGTGGGATTAGATAACATCATCAAACAACGTATGTATGGATCCAGCATAGGTTTTGGATCACCGGTACGTAGCCACGACGACGTGGATATGAAAAATGTGGTTCCAGATGACTTGGTCAAATATGGTATGATTCCTGAGTTTGTGGGCAGATTTCCCAGCGTGGTAACATTGGACAATTTGGAATTTGGAGACATGCGCCGGATCCTGACCGAAATCAAGCACAACTACGTGGATCAGTATCGCTGGCTGTTTAAGCAAGATGGCATAGAATTGACCTTTGATCAAGGAGCTCTGGATGCCATAATTGAAAGAGCCATGGCCAGTGGAACAGGTGCCCGTGCTCTGCATTCAGAGATAGAGCGGGCATTGATGCCTCATATGTTTGATATCCGAGAATACCGCAAGCAGAGCATAGATAGCCTGCAGGTAACCAAAGACATGGTAAATAAACCACATACATTATAGGACGCGATGAAATTTTACGGTAAAACAGTGATAGTGCAAGACGGCAACGTAGAGCGTGCCCTGCGAAAATTCAAGAAAAAAATACAAAATTCGGGCCTGCTTTTAGAACTGAGAGAAAGAGAAACCTACGTCAAGCCCACCACCCGCCGGAAGATCAAAAAAGGACAAGCTAAAAGCCGCTGGAAAAAATACCTGCGCAGCCAAAAACTTCCTCCCCGTCAATATTGACACTTGCCAAAAAATCCTGTATAAATATATTTGTAGCGCCGATGGTCGGGCTACTTTATAGTCAACTTGCTTAACAAAGGAGAAGACATCATGACTAAAATCTCAACGTTTGACCTCACCCCATTCTACCGTTCCACGGTAGGTATCGACAGCCTGTTCGATCGTATCACTCGCAACATCGACATGGCTGCCAACGCAGGAAATTATCCTCCGTACGACATCGTGAAAACCGGCGACGAATCCTACGAGATCCGCATCGCGGCTGCAGGTTTCCGCCAGGACGAAATCGATGTAGAGGTCAAAGATGGCCAATTGGTAGTACAAGGCGGTCAGAGCACAGAAGCACGTCCGGAAGTAGAATATCTACATCATGGCATCTCAAACCGTAGTTTCATCCGCACTTTCCAACTCAGCGACTATGTTGAGGTCAAGGAAGCGGTGATGAAAGACGGCATCCTAACGGTAAAATTAGAGCGCATGATTCCTGAGGCCATGAAACCCAAGAAAATCGCTATATCTTACCAATCCTAAAACCTGTGTAAATACTGGAGGGGCTTGTCCCCTCCGCTGGAGATCACGATGATGGCAGATGCAGAAACAAAAACAAGAGTCCGACAAAAAGCAACGATCAAAGAACCACCTATGTTCAAAGTTATCTATATCAACGACAACCAGACCTCTGTTGAATTCGTAGTTGAAACCTTGATCGAACACTTTGATTACACAGCACACACGGCCGAGCAACTAACCATGGATATACATCAAGCCGGATCGGCCGTGGTAGCCGTTTTGCCTTATGAGATTGCTGAACAGAAAGGCATTGAAATCACGGTAGAAGCTCGCAGCCAAAACTATCCCTTACAAATCAAACTTGAACCGGACGCATAATGAACGTTGTTTTTAGCAGAGAATCAATTCCTCTGGATGGAAAATACACAGCCTTAGAACTTGATACAATCATAGTTGATGGTCAGGACCCTGTGACAGCATTTTGTCTTGTTGAAAATATTCCTATCACAGAGATCACAGCCACTGACAACTGGATCTCTCTACACGCAGACTTGATCAAAAATTATAAATTGCGCAACTGGGAGTTTTGTGAGCATGCGCTCGAGCATCTCATGGGCAAATGGAATCGCGAAGCCGACAGTTTTTATATTGATCTAAGCCAGCGCATCACCGAACTCAAAGAACAAGATCTCGGTCCGGATTGGAATGGCATCATTCGCCGCTGAGACGCTGGCGATATCTTCGGCTCAATATTGGTGCCCAGGGGGACACAGAACGTCTCTGCCTATGATATTCCATGCCTTTCTCTCGTTTGCGTTGTGTAATATTGGTCAACCATACACGGCTATGCGCTGAATCCTTGACCTGAGATATACCAGCAAGGAAATTGTCGCGGAATTCGGACATCACAGCGTCTCTAAAATCCATACCAAAGAACCATTCACGATTGTACCGGGCGATTTCATACAAATATTCATGCAATTGTTTTTTCTCTGCAGTGGGTAGTTGGGACAAGCGTTGCATTTCACACAAGATTAGATCCATGCGTCGTATCGGATCAGTCTCAGTGTCATAGGTCTCGTCTATCAATGGATCGAAGGTTTTGAATCCGTAGTCTCTAAGGTATTGCAAACAACCCGGTGAGCTCATCAATATGAAAGGATGACCAACTGCGATAGGTCGTAAAATCTTTTCGGTGAGATGTTGCACAGGACGCACATAGTTGGTTTCCATGACCACAGATATAGCTGTGTCTACAAAATCTCTATTGCAATAATCCGCGCTGGCATCACCACTGGCTGTGCAAGGGCGTATCTTGGTAACGAGCCGAGACAGATCATCCACGGCGAATCTTGGATCTTGGAAAACATGATCCTGCATGTGGGTTTGATTTTCTACCAATAGCATGCTATGGTGGCAATTGGGCTGGAGCCCGCGATGGCAAAGTTGATCAGCAAATCTCAATCTATACTCTCGGCTGCCTTGCCAACCTCGGCTGTAGATTAAGAAATCTCGCAGACAGGAAGTGCCGACTCTGTCCAGCACTGGATCGTAACGAGCGTACCGATACCAGTCCAGAGCCAGCACAGCATGACTCCAGAAGTATACCGTGGTCCATCCTGCATCTTTGTATTTTTCTACTTGATCGCTGTTTTTTTCACTGTGAGTGATCATGAAACTGTCGTGTACGTTGTTCCACCACCGCCAACGGAGATTCAAATCTCGAAGGAAAGAACTGGGTATTTGTGCTTGAAAATGTGCTTGATCCTGCATGCGATCATCTGTGTACAAGTTCCAGTCCAGCAATTCTTGATCATGGCTCATAACCGTGGGCCAGTAACGCAGCTGGCGGAGATTTCTATGCACAAACATGTTCCAACCGTCTAAATTACGGTTTTGTAAGTCTTGTAAAAAAAATAGATTGATCTTGCGATTGGATAAATCAAGCATGTAATCGTAGATCTTGTATGAAGGAATCATGATGATAGATATAGGTTTTATTGGATTGGGAAAACTGGGATTGGACTGTGCCGAAGTTTTCTCACAGCACTATCGTGTCCGGGGTTATGATATTTACCCGCGCCAGAGCTGCACCGTGCAAGTTTGCAGTGCCCAAGAAACCATCGCCAAAAGTGATTGGATCTTTGTAGCAGTACCTACACCGCATGCCGCGGGGTATGATGGATCGGAACCCAGCAGTCATTTACCACCAAGAGATTTTGGACATGATGCAGTGCTTGATGCCTTGCGCTTGATCAACCAACATGCAGATCGTCCCAAAAAAGTGGTATTGATTTCCACAGTCTTGCCCGGCACCACACGCAAGTATTTCGTCCCGGTATTGGACCAACAGCATCAATTCCTTTACAATCCTTATCTCATTGCCATGGGATCTGTCAAATGGGACATGATAAATCCAGAGATGGTCATGATCGGTACCGAACACGGACGGTCAACTTCTCTGGCCGAGCAACTGATTGATATCTATAGACCATTGATGCAGAATGCTCCAAGATACGAGATAGGCACCTGGGAAGAATGCGAAGCTATAAAGATTTTTTACAATACGTTTATTTCGGCCAAGGTCGGGCTGGTCAACATGATACAGGATTTTGCCATCAAGATTGGCAACATAAATGTAGATGTGGTAACATCGGCGCTGGCCAAATCAACCATGCGCATCATGGGACCCAAGTATACCACAGCGGGCATGGGCGATGCCGGAGCTTGCCACCCCAGAGACAACATCGCTCTGCGCTGGTTGGCTCAAGAATATGATATTGGTTATGACCTGTTCGACACTATCATGCATGCCCGAGAAATACAGGCCAAGAACTTGGCCAAGTTCTTGGTACAACAAGTAGAAAATCACGTTGAGTGCGACAACCAGCCTATAGCCATACACGGCAAAGCCTACAAACCCGATGTGCCTTACTGCATTGGTAGTTACTCCACGCTGGTCGGATACTATATTAAACAACTGGGGCACTCGGTGGTCTATATCGATCCCTTGGCCGATGATCAGACTGACGTGGTCACAGATCTTGGTAATAGACCGCATGTGGTACTCTGGGCTCACAATAGACAAGTGACCTATGACTATACTGGAGCCACCGCTGAGACTCTACCCTATTGCCAAATCCCGCAGGGATCTGTAATCGTCGATCCTTGGCGCAAGATGGGTCTCACAGGCCAACACACTATCATACATTATGGCAATACCAGATCATAGCAATACCTGGACCAGGACCTGGATCCAGCCTTGGTGGAAAAATCATCAAGATCTTGATTATGTTAACGAACCTTTCAATGATACTCAAAGCCTTGGTCTTTGGCGTAGCATGGGTTATACGCAAACCAAGTTCACTGGGGATATGTATGACATGCGCAACCCCGAACCCGATTGGATCAGCCCTTTCCGAAGTCACTTCAACTGGCAACATTTTTGCTGGTCTGTATACAGGATGACTCCTGGCTGTGTACTACCCAATCATTCTGACACCTATGCCCGTTTCCGAGAAATCTACAAGATTCACAACCCAGATTCGATCTATCGTGCAGTGGTATTCTTAGAAGATTGGCAAAGCGGCCATTACTTTGAAATCGATAACACGCCTTTGGTCACATGGCGTGCTGGGGATACAATAATTTGGCACAACGACGTCAAACACTTGGCGGCCAACATGGGCATGACCAATAGATACACTTTACAAATTACTGGAGTCCCGTATGCACATACATTCGTTTGATGAATGGTCTCCGCTGAAAGAAATCATAGTAGGCAGTGCCACTGGCGCACGCTGGCTTGATGACGATCCAGTTTGGCAAAAAGAGCGAGAAAAAACAACTTGGACTGAAACAACACCGCCATCGGGTACCGTTCCCCAATGGATCGTGGACGAGACCAATGAAGATTTGCAAGGCTTGGTGGATATCTTGGTCCAAGCTGGGGTCGCTGTACACAGACCTGCTCCGATGGATTTCCAGATCTATGGGGGCATGTACAATTACTGTCCCCGTGACAGATTGTTGATAGCCGGCAGCACCATTGTAGACACAGCCATGATGTATCCTGGCAGAGACGCTGAAATATTCGCATTAGAAGAAGTCTGGAGGATCAATCCGCACAGGATCATGATCACCATGCCCAGAGATCAAGACATGATCTGCGATGCTGCCAATGTATGCAGGCTGGGCGACCATTGGTTGTTTTTACAAAGTGCTTCAGGCAATCGCCGGGCCTATGATTGGTTGTGTGAAAACTTTCCCCATGTGCGCATAGAATTATGTAATTTTTACGCAGGTGTACATATCGACAGCACCGTGGTTCCGTTGCGAGAGGGCTTGGTCATGCTCAATGCCGGACGTGTATCCGAACAAACAGTGCCGCAGTGCCTGAAATCCTGGGACAAAATCTGGGTGGAAGATGTTGTGGCTCGAGATTTTTACCAATATCCCTATGCATCTAAATGGATAGGTATGAACACTCTTAGCATAGATCCACAAACAGTGATAGTGGACCGACTGCAAACCCAGCTAATTAAACAAATAGAACGGCATAATATCACTGTGATTCCGCATGAATTGAGACATAGCCGCACCCTGGGCGGTGGATTCCATTGTGTGACCTTGGATACCTGGAGAGAAAATGATTGATTCAAAATACATAGAAGATCTCATCAATGATCAGATTTCCCGCACTGTTGAGGACCGGGTCGATGCCATACTGGCACAAAACAAGTTGTTTGACGAAATTGAGATGAGGATCACAGAACACGTCAAAGGTCGCATCACAGCTCGTTTTGCCAATTTATCGTCGATGCCTGATCTCGTGGCCACGGTGAAAACCAGCGTCAAAGAACTCATGGATCAGGGCTCCTTACCTGGGCTTGGTGATTATGTGCAGGAAGATGTGATACGCCGATCTATAGACAACAGTGTGCAATCACTGATCAAACAGGTTCTGGATGATCTTACCGTGGATCAACAATGGTTGGAAAAAATAGAGTCAGTCATCAATCAAACTTTCAGCCAAAAGATCTCACAGAAACTCAATACTATAGATGTCAATCACGCCATAGCAGGCAACATCGATAATGCCGTGGCACGTTGGTATGAAAAGCATCCTCGTCCTTCGGGCATGATCGATACAGCACAGCAAATCGAGATCACGGTCATGGATGGTGCTGTGGTCATTGAAAGAGACCTGCACAGTGAAAATCTCTTCGTAGAATCAGATGCTGAAATAAAGAAAAATCTTACCGTTAACAATTTAGTGGTCAAAGGCAGTATCAACACCGACAATCATAGTTGGAATGAGCTATCCGGACATATCACTGATCAGTGTCTCAACCAAATCAATCAGCAATGGCGCGATCAATTGATAGAACAAGTTCTCGATATGAGCAAGAGATCTGGCATAGACTTTGCTTCTGTGCTGGTCAACGGTTCGACCTTGGTTGACGGTGACTGCCTTGGACAGACTATCAAGCATAGCCATCTTCTCACTGTGGGAGTGCTACAGGACCTTACAGTGACTGGTGCATCTAATCTTTCTGGCACCATGACAGTGGACCGCAATCGTGTAGGCATCAACACTCAATCTCCCGAAAGTGCTCTCAATGTCTGGGATCAAGAAGTTTCAATAGTAGCAGGCAAACTCAAAGAACAAACAGCATTCATAGGCACCAGTCGGGCACAGGCCTTGAGCATTGGTGTCAATAGATCGCCTGCAATAGAAATTTCAGTGGATGGGGGTGTGGCAGTGAAAAATCTACGAGTTGGTCGCCATCGCATTGTGCATGAAGCAGAGATGCCGGGCTATAGTGGAACCAAGGGCGACATTGTATTCAACAGCAATCCCAAAGGGGATGGTGTCTGGGCATGGCAATGTTTAGGTGCATTTCGCTGGATTCCGCTCAGGACTGCATGATGCGTATCAGCTGGGTGTTGCAATCAGATTACAGATTTGATCCTTCTATGGACATGGATCGTCTTAAAAGCGTGGGACCTCTCTGGGGCAGTTGGCAAACTTGGAGAGATTGCACGACAGACAATGTGATATCTCACGAAATGGCCAAATGCCGTGAACTGTTAGATCGAGCATTCCAGGCTGTATGTAATTTTTATATTCCTAAGAAACATTATCAATCTTTGAACCGACCCATGGGTGTCAAACTTTACGAGGGAGATTTCATGCAAGAAGTCACCAACATTGAAGACATAGTATCTATGCATCTTGCCAGCCAGCAAAGCGATATAATATTGTTATTGGGTTTTGATCTGAGTATGTCAACGTCCGCCAGCGACAAATATGAATTACATAAATTCAAAAACTATCATGGACTGATACGTAGTATCATCCATTCAACTCCGGAAGTGCAGTGGGTGTGTGTGGACCATCGTGGGGACTTTGACAAGGCCTATGGCGATCTTGGCAATCTAAGCCAAGATCACATGCAAAGGGTATTTGAGATGCTGTAACGAGCAATGCTAATTGCGGACGCCTGAGTTAGTTATTATTCGGTCAGTGTGATCGCGCTGGATGCGGCAGGAGGAAGCATGATATTTAGGCTATAATTGATCCATTTGTTGGCATCGTTAATATCGCTAAATTTATGGGTACTGGTCCGGTTATCATTTGTTGATAATTTTTCGATACGGCTGGGACAATTGGAAGAGATCCAGGCGATAGCTTCCGTGGTCCGATCTCCATTGTTCTCATTGTATTGGTTTGTAACGTGGTAAATGGGCATAAGGTTCTCCTTGTTCTGAAATATTTATGCCAAAATAGGTTGTGCCAAATCAAAGGGTGTGTTACAATAAAGTATGACTACAAATCGCATTGGTTTCTGCTGTAAATGGCTCAATGATCCAAGTGAATGCGGGGGCATGAAAGTCAACGCCAAAGATCGTGATCTCAATGGTCGTAGCACCACCATGCGGTGGCTACGCGAGCACCCTGAAGAAGCCGAACAGCGGCAATGGGACATCATGAATCACAATGCTCGAGCTGCGTTAAACATGGTAGAACGGGTGGGTAGTCTACGCCCCGAACTGCGCATGGTGCGTCTGGGCAGTGAAATGCTACAGGGCTATACAGAACCCAACTGGAAAGCCTGGTGGCAACAAAGTGATGTGCAACAACACGTTGAAAAAATATTCCGGCCCGTGGGCGATCGTGCTCGCGAACTTGATGTACGCCTCAGTTTCCATCCAGGCCAGTTTTGTGTGTTGGCCAGCGCATCAGACGAAATCGTAGAACGCAGTATCGAAGAATTTGAATATCATGCTGATATGGCTCGTTGGATGGGCTATGGCGATACCTGGCATGATCATGGGTTCAAGATCAACGTTCATCTATCGGGCAAAGGCGGCCCGGCAAAATTCTTGCAAACGCTAAGTAAGCTGTCCCCCGAGGCCCGAAACCTCATAACTATCGAAAACGACGAGATATCAAATGGTCTGGATGTTACTCTTGCTGTGGCTGATCACGTGGCTCTTGTGTTGGACATTCACCACCACTGGATCAACACCGGCGAATATATTGAACCCGAGGACGATCGTGCGAAGCGGGTTATTGAGTCTTGGCGTGGTGTGCGTCCTGCTCTCCATTTTAGTGTTAGCCGCGAAGATATTCTTGTGGATCATCCTACCGGAGATCGTCCAGATCTTGCAACATTACTTGGACGCGGCTATCGTAAACAGCACCTCCGGGCACATTCGGACTTTTATTGGAACACCGCTGTGAACAACTGGGCCGCTGGATTCAGTGATGCTTGGGATATCCAGTGCGAAAGCAAAGGCAAAAATCTTGCATCATTTGCATTTGCTGAGGCACATGTCCTCGATTGACATTCCTTTTCCAGTAGAAGTTCCCTACGCCATGCGCCCACACATGCGGTCGTGGCAGCCTAGCGAGTCTATACTCACTACCGACAGTGATTTTGATAGGTACCAGGATGAAAAAATCTGGTGTTACGATCCTGTATATGGCGACAGTGCTGGAAAACAATTAGTCTATGATGCAGTTGATGCTTTGCGTCGGTATGATTCTTCGGCTCCCATCATCTCGGGCGATGCTCCAGTATGGCAACTGACACGTTCCTTGCAAGAAGATTTTGTTATATGGGCGCCAAACAAAGACGGCAAGTTATCGGCACAGATACTCAGCGTGTGTTTGCCCTCAGGATGGGAACCCCGGAGCAAGGTGAACAAAACATTTTTAGAAATACACGAGCCGGTACCGGATTTTGATACCGTTAATCGAGCCTCGGATCACATGGCCAAAATGATCACGGAACGTGGGCCTTTTATCCGTCATGTATGGTCTATATGCAATAGACCTGGTTTGAATCGCAGGCCGGACCTATGCCGACCTTGGACAAACGAAACCATGGATAACATGTGGTTTCGTAGCGAACGGCAAGTCACTGTACCTATGGATGGTCGAGGTGCGCTATTTTTGATCAGAGTCTACATGAGACCTTTGAGAGACATCATGCAGGATGCCCACAAGGCCCAGACCATAGTTGACAGCATCATGTCTATGACAGATGCTGTGTTAGATTACAAAGATTTTAGGTATCTAAAACAATATTTTTTAAATCGACCAGTCATTTAGTTTTTTTAGGTCTGGCTGTCTTGGTCTTGGCTACAACCTTTTTTGCTGTGGTTTTGACTTTGTCTGCGGCCACTTTGGCTTCGGCCTTGACACCGCACACAGCAGTATGTACTGCCGCTTTGACTTCGGCTTGGTCAACCTTGCCATCTTTGTTGGCATCGGCTTTGGCAAAAAGTTTCTTAAAGTATGCTAACATGCGTCGGCTCCTGTAAATAGACATATATTTAGCCCAGAACTTCACGATAAATCATTCTGTGTTGCACTGCAACTAAATATCGCATAAAACAGGAGATTCCGATGGACAACGATCGTAAATGGCAAGCGTATAACCTTCAAAAAGAATGGGCTGAAAATCCTCGATGGAGAGGAATCAAACGAGGTTATTCTGCCGAAGATGTAGTGCGATTGCGAGGTAGCGTCCAAGAGGAACATACCCTGGCACGCCGAGGAGCCGAGAGACTGTGGCGAGATCTCAACGAAACTGATTATGTCAATGCCTTGGGTGCATTGACTGGCATGCAGGCACTGCAACAAGCCAAGGCTGGTCTGCGAGCCATCTATCTCAGCGGCTGGCAAGTCGCGGCCGATGCCAATCTTGGAAGTGAAATGTACCCCGATCAGAGTTTGTATCCCGCCAACTCAGTACCGGCCGTGGTACGCCGTATCAACAACACGTTTAAGCGTGCGGATGAGATACAGTGGATGGAAGGCGTTGAAGACACAGATTATTTTATACCCATCGTGGCCGATGCCGAAGCCGGCTTTGGTGGGGTGCTGAATGCTTTTGAACTGATGAAAGGAATGATACATGCAGGAGCCGCAGGAGTACACTTCGAAGATCAGCTTGCGTCTGTCAAAAAATGCGGACACATGGGTGGCAAAGTCTTGGTCCCGACTCGGGAGGCTGTGGCTAAACTCATATCGGCACGTCTTGCTTCTGATGTCATGGGTATTCCTACTGTGCTTATCGCTCGCACTGATGCAGAAGCCGCCGACTTGGTTACATCAGACATTGACCCTAACGACGAGCCCTTCCTCACCGGTGAGCGAACTGTGGAAGGCTTTTTCAGATCCGCCAACGGAATCAACCAGGCCATAAGTCGCGGCTTGGCCTATGCACCTTACGCTGATTTAGTGTGGTGCGAAACTGGTGTGCCTGATCTGTCCTTCGCTAAACAATTTGCCGAGGCAATGCATAAACAATATCCTGGCAAAATGTTGGCATATAACTGCTCACCCTCGTTTAACTGGAAGAAGAATCTCGACGACGCTACCATAGCAAAATTCCAGAGAGAACTTGGCGCCATGGGCTACAAGTTCCAGTTCATCACCCTGGCTGGTTTCCATCAGCTCAACTATGGAATGTTTGATCTCGCACATGGTTACGCTCGTGATGGCATGACATCGTTTGTCAAATTGCAAGAACAAGAGTTTGCCGCAGCTGATCGTGGATTCACTGCTGTGAAACACCAGCGCGAAGTTGGTACCACATACTTTGACGCAGTAACCACCACTGTGGAAAGCGATTCATCTACTCAGGCCATGAAAGGTTCCACGGAAGAAGGGCAGTTCCACTGATGCGCATGTGGAAAGGAGTACCCCCTCGCAAGCGTAACCAGACCATTGGCTTTTTGATTATCTGGTTGGTTGGTGGCTTTATTGCTATCTGGGTAAATATCTAATGTTAGAAACAATTTTAGTTACTGTGCTTTCAAAACCCAAATAACTCTATGACCCTATTCATATACATCCTGGTGATGACACACATCACCATAGCCTGTGTTACTCTTTATTTGCATCGCAGCCAAGCACATAGAGGAGTCACATTCGATCCACGTGTGGCACATTTCATGAGATTTTGGCTGTGGCTGACCACAGGCATGGTCACCAAACAGTGGGTTGCCACACACAGGAAACATCACAGATTCACCGATGTAGAAGGTGATCCACACAGTCCACAAAATGAAGGTATCTGGCAGATACTGCTGGGTGGTGCTTTCTACTATGCAGAAGCTGCCAAAGATCGCCAGATGGTCGAACAATATGGTGTGGGCACACCCGATGACTGGGTGGAACGCAATGTATATACACCCTACAACCTTGCAGGCATAGCACTCATGTTGATCATAGATCTATTATTATTTGGCTGGTGGGGCATATTGGCCTGGGGCTGGCAAATGATTTGGATCCCTTTGTGGGCAGCCGGTGTCATAAACGGCCTGGGACACTGGTGGGGGTATAGGAACACTCAAACCAAAGACTATTCCACTAATATTGTGCCCTGGGCATTCTTCATCGGTGGCGAAGAACTGCACAACAATCATCATGCAGATCCTGCCTCGCCAAAACTCAGCCAAAAACCCTGGGAATGGGATCTGGGTTGGACCTATATCAAACTGCTACAACGTCTGGACTTGGCACAGGTCAAAACTGTTTAAGCTTTAGTAAACTTCATGTCTATGGTACCGCCGGATTCGAATCCGTTCCAGGGTACCACTGTGGCTCCACCGTTTTCGGTTTGAATGAATGCAGTGCCATTGACATCGGCATCTAACCTTATGGTTTGATCTCCAGGCGCCATCCACCCTCGATCCATGTACACACCGGCCATGGGACCATAGGCCACTGACCCTTGCATGTACCATTGATTGGGTACATTCCAGAATCTCAGGGCGTTGGTGTTGTTGGGATCAGACGTGGCCCAGGACCAGGATTGACCAGGTAGGATAGTGATCAAATCTCCCACGGTGTTGTGGTTCACCGTGAGATTGTAATCGGTGTCATTGACTATGTTTAGGGTAGCAGTCCAGACCATGTGATCCTCCGTTTTGTTACAGATACTTAGCCAAAACACCATTATCTGGGTAGATAAATTATTGTGCAGTGCAATAAGTATCATATATAATGTTGGAAGTTAGATGCCGCATGGGGCGGGTCTACAATTACCAAAAGGTTCGCTTAATATGAAAAGGAAACCAAAAATGGATTTTACCAAAATCGATTTCGCTAAATTTGATGTAGCAAAAATGTTTGATGTTGACGGCGCCATCGCCCAGATGGAAGACGCCAATGGCAAGGCGATCTCTTTGATCACCGATAAAAAAGCCAAATCTATCGCTGAAACAGTTTCGGCCGCTTCATTTGAATTCGCCCGTGCCCAGGCAGCCGCTGCCAAGGCATTTGGTGAAGCAGTGAAAAAAGCCATCCAGATCTAAGCTCAAAAACACAGGTTAGAGTCACTAACCTGAGGTTGACCAATAAACCTTGTTCTTGTATTATATACACATGAACAAGGTTTTTCTTTTTTATATTTTGGAGGCATATCATGCATAAAGTCATTGCCGTATTTTTGGTTGCCGCTTGCCTACAGGCCTGTGGCACAGTGAAAGGCACAGCCGGTGGTTTTTTCGAAGGTGCTGCCGAGGACATGAAGTCCGTGGGCGGTTGGATCAAAAATTAAGGAGAAACAATGAAAAAGACAGGTATAGCAGTGGCCGTGGCCGCCGTGGTCATGCTGTCGGCATGCAGTTCAACCAAACGCTCAGATGTTGGCACCGGTGCATCGATCCCACCGGGGATCCAACAACCTATTTCTGAACAACGAGCAGTCAATGACTTCAAGCGGCAAGGAGTCAAGATAATATTCAGCACCTTTGGCGCGGTCGAGGGCGTGGAAGCCACAGGTTATGCACCGATCTGGGGCAACAGCCAGAATGCTGTGCGTGAAGCATATCGCGTGGCCGAACTGGAAGCCAAGAAGAGCCTCAATGACTTTATCAACTCTGAGCAGATCCGCAGTAACACGTCTGTGAAAATGATCAGTAAGAATCTTGAAAAAGCACGCGACAACAAAACTAACAACATCGCGACCAATAAAAATCGCGACGAAGTTAGCGCCATCACTGATGATACTGAAGTGGCCTCGGAAGATATCAATACCGAACGGAACACTGCTATACGCAATGATGCGCTGAATATCGCAAGCCGCGTTAGTACGGAGATATCAGTCAAAGCACAGGGCATACTCAGCGGTCTGCGCTTGGTTGAAGGTGAAGTGATCAACGATGGCAAGAATGTGCGTGTGATCTACCGCTGGGATTTAAAAAACCAGGAAGCCCGTCAACAAATCCGTCGCATGATGATGCAGTAGCATGCGCCGGCTGATTTCTGTGGGCCTTGCGGCCCTTATGCTCACGGTTTCTATACCGGTCAAGACCGCCACGGGCCTGGAACTGTTCCTCAAAGTGCCCTGGAGCCTGGGCATCCATTTGGTGCAGTGGATGGCACGAGATCAGAAAAAGGTATTGTATGTTGAGGTCATGGCCGAAGGTGCAGATCTCGAGACCGCTCGGCAAAGTGCCTTCCGCATGTCCGTAGAGCGTGCCGTGGGTGTGATCGTGAGTTCAGAGACCGAAGTACACAATCAGCGCATCCGGCGTGACGACATCATCACCTATGCGTCAGGTTTCGTCAGTGATTACAAATTGGTAGATCAGGCACAGCGCGGCAATCGCACCTGGGTTAAGATGCAAGTCTGGGTCAGTCATAGTGCCCTGCGTGATCGCTTGCTCAACGAGAGCCGTGGATCGGGACAAATCGAAGGTGGACGTATTTCAGAGCAGATCCAGAGTTTTCAGCACAGCCGTCAGAGTGGTGATCGGTTGCTGGAATCAGTGCTGGCAGATTACCCACAGCGAGCGTTTGACATAGCCATGAAACCCACGCAGGTAGTTGTAGACAACGACCGGCGCATGTTTTTGATCGTGCCGTTTGACATGACATGGAACGGTCACTACGTCAACAGCCTCAAAGAAGCAGTTAAAACCATAAATCAACGCACCGACTGTGGTGGTTGGTTAAGTCTTTGCCAAAACGTGCAGGCCAAGATCCAAGTTGGTGATGTGACCAGTTATTTCGATGATCAAGTGGCTGTGTTGGCCATGCAACGGCACATGATAACCAGCCAGCCTGTGTTAGAAGCCACCTTTTATGATGCCACCGGCCGCACAGTGGGGCGTGATTGCTGGAATTTACCTGAACTCACACAGAATGATTATGCGCCCCGTCCTTTTGTGGATGTGGGCGGCGGTCAAGCCACGGTTTGGAATCGCAGAGTCAGCGCCCATTTGGCGGTACATCTGGACGTCCTGCCCGTGAAAAACCTGGATAGGGTGAGTATCCGGGCTGTGCGCCAGGCACAATGTCCGCAAGCACGTCGTTAGGTAGCATAAGTAATTGCGGATTACCAAAGAATGTGTAATAATATACATACTTTATAGTCCGATTTTTATTTCAGCCCTATGACCATAGAAAAAGATTCACAAGTCTACGATTCTAATACACAGGCCCTGAACGATCATGGGATCTATGTACTCATGGACGATATCGATCCCGAAAGCATTAAGCCCGTGATCGAGTGGATCCTGCATGAAAATCATGTCAAAAAGAAAAAACACAAAGAACTCCTTCTCATGGTCTGCTCCAATGGGGGCAACATTTCCGAAGCATTTGCTCTGATCGATGTCATGCGCAGTAGCAAAATCCCAGTCAAGACTGTGGGCCTGGGATGTATTGCCAGTTGTGGCTTACTGATATTCTTAGCCGGCGCTCAGGGGCGCAGGGTGCTCACTCCTAACACTTCAGTGCTGAGCCATCAGTTCTCATGGGATGTTGGGGGCAAGGCGCATGAACTGTTTGCCACTGTGAAAGAGTTTGACTTGACCCAGAAACGCATGATCGAGCACTATCGGCGTAGCACTGGCTTGGATGATGACACTATCCGCCGGGTCCTGTTGCCGCCACAAGACGTTTATCTTGATGCCGAAGAAGCCATGAAATACAAGATCTGCGATGCCATCGCAGAACTGCCTGCTTAACGGCGACGTTTCCTACCCAGAGATTTTTCATCCGGTTCTGCTGTGTCCTTGGGCGCGGCCGTGACTTGCGTGCGTTTCTGGCTGAATTGATCAAGGTCTGCTTCGGGTCCTGCAGATGCAGTGGGCAGGCCCAACTGCTCGTCATCGGGCATGAGATCATCAGCGGACCTGGCCGCGCCAGCAGGGCTGAGTTTGAAGTTTAGACCACCCTTGGTAGGATCCGTTCCTCCAGACTTGCTTTCCATGGTTATCACACCATCTAACTTGGCCGGCCACTGGGTGCTGAATGCCAGAGCACCACGCAGGGACTTGGCATATTGTTGGATGAAGTTATAATCCAGGATCTCTAATATGGTTTCTTGGAATTCTGGCACTCCGCCACCGTTGACCATTTCTATCACGGCTTTTTTGACCACATAGGTCAGCTTGCCTCCATCGGCTCCGCGGCTGTCAAGGTCTTGGAACAGTTTCCTATACTTGGGCATGGCCGTGCCATTTTTACGGCTGTCATTGACCAGCAAGATGATTTCTCGAGGCCAAGGCAGGAAAGGCTTGAATTTTTTGGGTACCTTTTCTGGAACTCGTTCGTTGAGCAAATTCATCATCAAGAAAACCTGGCTCACCGTCTTGGGCATGGGTATGGCTTCGTTCTGCGTCAGTTCAATGATGTCTATGGCTGTCTGGAAATTGGGATTTTTCTTAACATGGTCAGGTATCTTCAATCCAGATAGGCTGGGTGGTGCTCCTCCACCGGTGCCTTTGCTGGAGATGTTGATGGTATGACCCGTGTCAGTGTTGCGTATCTCTGCATAACTGTCGGCTAATTGATTGGCAGGATCGCTGGGGAAATTCAGCATGAGACTTCCGATATCGCCACCAAGCCACGTGAGAAAGTCTGCTTTCTTTTTAGCACCGCCCAGCCAGTCCGTGCCATCATAGATCAATGCCAGCACTCCGAGATATTCGCCGGCATAGTCTACTATGGCCTTTTTGATCTGTTCATTCTTGGCAAACTCGGGTGGTATCTGTGCAGTTTCCCCGGCCATGATAGATTGGGCCATCTGTATCACTGCACGACCATAGTCCGTGCTCTGCAATACAGGATTGTTTACTATGACCGATCCCAGGTCCTTGGCAGGAATGTCTCGGTCCGTGATCTTGATCTGTGAAGGTTTCAGTTGCGCCCCTTCTTTTTTGACTTCTGCGCTGTCCTGCTCTCCGGGCTTGGCACTGGCCCCACCGAATTCTGCTGTTTTGCGGAATCTACTAAGCGGCCACTCGCGACCTTCTAAGTCGCGAGCCTTTAGTGCACCACGAAACTGATTTTGATTTTTTAATTTGATGAATCGGGCAGCTTCTCTGGGATCCAATACCACCTCAGTGCCGTCGTTGGTATAAAAAGGACGGTTATCTTTGATATGGGTGATAAAAGCATCAAACCTCTCGGGATATTTGATGATCTGGCTGGGTTCCAGTGTGGCTTCTGCTATGGCATCTAAGGTGTCTAATAAGTCGCGCATGGAATATTTAGCGCGATAATTACGCTGTATGACAGACATTAAAATCAGTACCTGCGGTGACCACTGGTTAAATCCTCAAGAGGTCATTGAACAAATACGTGCCACACACCCAAATGAGCCCATCGTATTGAATCTTGGATCAGAGGGTGCGAGTTTAAGGGCTTTGGGCATCGTGGATATCGTCACGCAGACCAGCAACGAACAAGGGCGCGATCTTGGGTCAGTATCGATCAAAAGTTGGCCCAATCTTGTTGAGACCGTGCCTTTCCAGCGTGCGGACAATCACAGGATAAGCCATTTTTTCTGGATGGCCGATAGGTACCGAGATACACCTATCGCATCACCCACTGATCAGCATCTTTTCGCCTTGTTCATAGGTCGTCGTACATGGCCCCGCATGCGCATCGCTTATGATTTGCAGAGGATGCTGGGCCAACGATTCATGCTCAGCATGATGCGAGATGGACCTTATGACAGCCCCTACGGTATCAATCTAGACAGTGAACATGTCTGGAGCAACAATAGAGATTTCAAAATCTGGTATTCATCTCCATCGGTAGACAGTATTGATGGGCACGATTTCCGCGATCAATATGATGGCGAGCAGAACACCCATGCTGATCTCTTGAGACACTATCACAAATTCAGCATCGAAATAGTTTGCGAAGCGCATACTCGAGGTTCCTGCTTCTTCCCTACAGAAAAAACCGTAAGACCATTGGCTGCCGGCAAACCCATCATGGTCTATGGTTCACGAGGATTCCTGGCCCGGCTGCGAGATTTGGGATTCCAGACTTGGAATGGTTTGTGGAACGAAGACTACGACGATCTTGAAGGTTTCGATCGTTGGCTTGCCATGCGCAGTCAGATCCAACTATTGGCCAACTGTATAAACACTATGCCCAAGATGGCCATAGACATAGCCGAGCACAACAGGCAACATGCCAAGGCGTTGGCCGATCGATATCGACCTCAATGATAATACGCACCGTAGATCGTGGTTGGGGCCCTGAATGGCCTATCAAACAGTATGAACAACACATACTGGATCAATATCTGCAACCAGTAAGCAATGACAGCGTGCCTACAGTAGTCATCAATAGCACCTGGTATGACGACGAAACACATCAACAAACCATGCAATGGCTACGCCAAAGTTCCGCGGAGAGACTGATCTTGGTCAGTATGATAGACAGCGCAATCGCCCGCAAAGAAAAATTCCAAGACCTCGGGCTTCCTGTGTATGAATTAGGATCTTATCCAGGATCGCATGAGATAGTTTTTTGGGCACTGGTGTTGGATCGTTGGTCGCCGAGCATAGATGACTCTGAATTGATGTGCACCGATAGATTTGCCCATGCTTTCATGTGCTTGAATAGGAAGCCGCATCGCCATAGATCAATCTTGTACAAACAATTACAGGCCAAAGGCCTTGTGTGCTCCAATTTAGTCACTATGGGAAGTGACGGTGATCGCGCCGAGAGATCATTGCCCGAAGATGTGACGCATCAAGAACTATCACCTAACAGCGCAGTGCGCAATCATGGCATTGTCAATGACAATGTGTCATTGGGTTTGATGGCCAATTGGCAGAGCCATTTTCTCAACGTGGTCACAGAAACAGTATTTGATGTCAGCCGGCAGTGGTTTGTCAGCGAGAAGATTTTCAAGCCTATTATTGGCTTACGACCTTTCTTGGTGTATAGCATGGATGGAGCACAGGCCTGGCTCGACCATCATGGGTTCCAATCCTATGCAGATGATTTCCGGGATATCACGGATCTCACACCCAGAGATCCCACACAGATGGCCGATTTTTTGGCAGTAGTGGATGCACAGGGCCCGGCATACTGGAAGGAAAAATATCTTGACCTACTGCCCAAAATCCTTTACAATAGACAAGTGTTCCACGACCTCGTGGCCCAGACAAAGACCAAAATCAAACAAGGATTCTCATGCCAAACTTAGTGCCTATCGTTTTAGAAAACACCTCCAAAGGTGAGCGCAGTTATGATATCTACAGTCGCTTGCTCCGAGACAGGATCATCATGCTAGACAACGAAGTCACCCAGCATTCAGCCAGCCTGGTAGTGGCACAGATGTTGTTTCTTGAAGCCGAAGATCCTGACAAAGATATCCTGTTGTATATCAATTCTCCCGGCGGCAGTGTCACAGCCGGCATGAGCATCTACGATACCATGCAGTTCGTCAAATGCGATGTATCAACCATAGTATTAGGGCAAGCAGCCAGCATGGGCAGTTTACTGGCCGCAGCCGGTGCATCCGGCAAAAGATACATCCTGCCCAACGCCAGACACATGATACATCAGCCTCTGGGCGGCGCCTCAGGCCAAGCCACCGATGTAGAGATACAGGCCCGAGAACTGTTGCGCTGGAAAGAAGTCCTGACCAATGTTTATGTCAAGCACACTGGTCGCACGTTTGATGTTTTGCGTGCTGACATGGAGCGCGATAACTTCATGACTGCTGAACAGTCTGTGACCTATGGCTTGGCCGACAAGGTGCTGGACCGACGTGACGCCTAACGCTAAGATATTCTGCAATTCTCCTTGGTATGAACTGCAGATCTACTGGGATGGGTCTTTAGGGTTTTGTTGCCAGGAAGCCCACAAAATCTATCCTGAGTCCGAGTCTGCCAAATACAACATTCGTAACATGTCTATCTCAGAATGGATGGATAGTGAGCCTATGAGACAGGCACGGTTGAGCATGTTTGGTAATGAAAAAAATAGTTTTTGTACAAGATGCTACAACGAAGAAGACCACAGCGGCACCAGCAGGCGTAATCGAAGCAATCAGAAATCTGTGATATTCCAACGCAACTTCCAAGAAAGTTATGATCAAGGACCCGGACGCAACAAGTTTGAAAGTTCACGTGTGCGCCAGGGACATCATGCTGATTTGCCCGTAGATCTTCACATAGATCTTGGCAACTATTGCAATCTCACTTGCAAAATGTGCAATCCTCGAGCCAGCTCCAGCATCGCTGTTCAGCATGTCCGTTGGGGCATGACTGATGCACAGCAATATGTAGGTACTGATTGGACACGAGACACCGACTTATGGCAGCGCACCTTGCGAGATCTGGCCAACATACCGCGTTTGAAAAACGTACATTTCATGGGAGGCGAAACTTTGTTGACTCCTCGATTTGAAGAATTTTTAGATTTTATGATTGCGCAAAATCGACTTGATATCAATATCAGTTTCGTTACCAATGGCACACATTTCATTGACAGGATCATGCCCAAGCTGGCTCGCTTCCGGGGCGTGAACATCGAAGTCAGCATTGAAAGTCTGACCCAACACAATGCCTATCAAAGACAGGGCACCAACACAGACCAAGTCATGATGCATGTCAAACGCTACCTGGATCTCACCAATGAACATATGAGCCTCACCGTTAGACCTGCTATCAGCGCATTGACCATAGGTACATATCACACTTTGTTAGCCTGGTGTTTGCAAAACAATGTCGTGGTAAAATCCTTGCTATGTACCCAGCCTCAACATCTTAATGTTGTGATCTTGCCAGATGCTGTAAAAAAACACTACAGCCAAAGATATCATGATTTCTTGGCGCGGTATGACCTTGAATCTTTGCCGGTGACAACTGATTACAATGCCAGCGATCGCAATGAAATTAAAAAAATCATCAAGAATCAGGTATTGCAGTGCCTATCTGTTCTGGCCACACCACGTCCAGAAGATGCCGACGCATGCCTTGGACAAATGGTGTATTGGTGCCAACGCTGGGATAGGGTACATGGACTCGATGCCCGAACGTTATACCCAGAGTTGGAAGAGGTGTTTAATCTATATCACTATGACCCGTTACCGCAGTAGATTTCTTATCGATATTGAGCCTATATGGCAAACGCAACCACCCTTGGTCACGATAGTCTTGGATGATCATGTTGCTCATCATGGTATTGTGCCCCAGGCTACACAACTCATGATCGATAAAGAATTAGATTCAGGTTGGCACGATCTCGCTGTGATCCTTGGCCACAAGTCCGACCACGATCCAGTGCAGGCCGTGAAGATTAAAAACATCAAGATAAATGATATCACCAGCGCCAAATTTGTTTGGCAAGCCCGATATCGCCCTGACTATCCTGAACCTTGGGCCAGTCAACAACGCCAGTTGGGCATGGATTTACCGGAAGAAATTGGCATGACTGATTATCTTGGCTGGAACGGACGGTGGAATCTGCGTTTTTCGGCGCCGGTGTTTACCTGGATCCATGACATAGAGTCACTGGGCTGGATCTACGACTAAAGAATGAGTTCGCGTGTGGTATGGTAATGGAGATAATACCATCGCCACGAGGGACCATACCGCCAGTGGCAGTACTGGAAAACCATGTAATCTTGCGCGGCTCTTATGATGCCGCTTACCAACTGATATCCCCGGTCTCGAGATAGCGTCGCCAGGCCTCTACCCACCAGTCACCGTAGCGTTGGCGGAACCAATCTTGTAGCAGGCTTTGATCGTAGTCCTCGGCCAGCAGTATGTTTCTCAATTCATCATCCATGGGTGCGTTGCATGAGATCCTGCGCATCTTTGTAGCGTCCGCGGCGAGTCAGTTCCGCGGCTGCTCGAGCCCGCGACAAGGTATCGGCCCAGTATACCAAACAATTCCACATTTTTTTCATAGTTTTCATAGTATTCCTCCCAGGTATTTATTGTTGCAGTGCATTATAAATCGGAAAATATAATGGTTTATACTGAGCCAAATCCCAGGTTGACCAGAAATGGCGTTTCTGGTATAATCGTTGTATTGAAACTAAAGGAGCCGACATGCCCACAATCAGCGAAATAAATCACGAGATCATGCAAGGATCATTTACCAATGATCAACTCAATGCCATCGCTTCGGCCATACAGTTTCGTCGTCGCCAGATTGGCAAGGAACTCAAAATCACTATCCGCGTGGGCGATACTGTGAAATTTTATCACCCCAAACTGGGCCAGGATCTACAAGGTCCCGTGACCAAGGTCAAGATCAAGAACATCTTGGTCAAGACTGCTCGTGGTACTTACAATGTGCCAGCCAATCTCCTGGAGCGAGTTTGAAGTTAAACACCAACGAGGCCCTGCAATGGATCGCGGCTGTGTTCGTGATCCTGGGCCACGTGCTCAACGCTGTCGGACCAGCGGCTTATCCCTGGAACATCCTGGTGTTTTTCGTGGGCATCACTTTTTTCTTGATCTGGAGTCTCCAGGTACGCAATCGTCCTCAGACCGTGGTCAATGTTTTTTCTTTGGGCATCACTGTTTTAGGGCTGTTCCGGGCCTTATCTTGACATAGGTAAGTGCTCACTAACCTACTGTTTTTAGGGTGGTTGACCAAAAATACCCATTTCGGTTATACTATAGATACAGTAAACAAAAAGGAGCAGATATGTCATACTACATCATAGTCAAAGCAACCGGACTTATCGTCAGCGATGGTCCCAACTCCACTCGTGCTTATCGCACTGAAGGTGCCGCCAAGGCCACCATAACTCGTTTGGTCAAAAAAGCCGGTTGGAAAGGCAACGAATTCCAAATCACTCCAACCCGCGATTACCAACCACGCATGGTCACTCGCAAAAACCTGATGTCGGGCAAAGAGTTCCAGGAGGATGTGAACACTCCTTATTTCTGCTCGCCGGCCAGCGAATCCTACTGGAGCATGTAAGCATGGGGTTGAAGATCATGGAAGAAATCACGGTATGGGATGTCCCATACCGTCAACCCAATCATGTGTATCTCATGAGCGGCGACAAGGCCGTGGCGTATTCAAAGTGGGGGCAAGGTCCAGCCGAATACTTCAACCAACCTCAACGCATCGATCGCCGGGGTCGCAAGTTCATCGAAATCAAAAACAATAAGTGGAAGTTCGATCTCACCGTCCGGACCGACTTGGAAGTATCAGAGAAGCCTAAAGGCCAGACTTGGATCGTAGCCAGTTCCAAAGGCGGAGAATATACTGTGAGCCTCGACGCAGGACATTGGTCATGCACTTGCCCGGGACACGGTTTCCGTGGTCGTTGTCGTCACGTGGATGAACTGCGAGCATCAAACCCGCAACAGGGATAAACTTAGGTTCCATCCCATATTTACCCAAAACAAAACCGCCTCAGGGGCGGTTTCGTCGTTCGAAAATCCGGTGCGCCAGGATTACTTCTTGGCGTCCTTCTTGTCGTCCTTTTTTGCTTCTTTCTTCTCTTCTTTCTTCACTTCGGCTTTCTTTGGCTCTTCTTTCTTAGCAGGAGCTGCAGGCGCCTGGGCAAATGCTACGCCGGCGGCAAAGAGGCCAGCGATAAGGGTTGCGATTGCTTTCATGATTCCTCCAATTGGATAAAAAGCGGATTGGGCTGGACCATCCAGCCCGTTGGTATTTACTGTTTTCTTGCTGACCTGGCGTGTTTTTTTCTGGACAACTTGGTTGTTGACCATAAAAGGTAGAATTTGTACAGGAAATTATGCCGTTTTAGTAGATTTTACGTGAACTTGCTGTTATTATTATAAGACGCTGTAAACAACACAGCGACTTTATATAGAAAGGTAAAACTGTGAAATTTATCAATCCTGAAACCAAGACGTTCCGTGTTTTCCAAGCTCTGCAAGAAGGTCAGACCCTGACCACCGCTAAAGCCAAGAAAATGGGCATTGGCAATCTCAACGCCGAAGTGTATCGCATCCGCCAGCATGGCTTTGCTGTGTACGCTAACCGCCGTACCGCTGGCAATGGCGTGCGTGTGACCGAGTACGTTTTGGGCAAACCCAGCCGTAACATGGTCGCTCTTGCTTACAAAGCACAGAGCCTTGGTATCACTCTGTAATACCAACTCGCTGGTCTGATCTCACAGACCACACTCAAAAAAGCCACTCAACCTGGGTGGCTTTTTGTTGACCGGAAACTCTATTGTAGTGTATAATAAGTTCTGTTCGTAAATATTCGCAAGGATAATTCATGCCAAATTGGTGCCAAAATACCGCAGTGATCAATGGGCCCAAGCCCGTGATCGATGAAATCAAAAACATCATCTCAGAAGAAAAAGGTCTGCTGAATTGGATGTGCCCTATGCCCCAAGCCGAATCAGAGAACTGGTACGATTGGTGTTGCTCAAACTGGGGAACCAAATGGGATGTAACTGAACCCTTTGTCAGCGATGATACTGAAGAAGATTCGATCACACTGAGTTTTGACACTGCCTGGGCACCACCGTCGACAGCCTTCAGGTCATGGGCCGAAAGAGATGGTCGGGTGACCTACAAGTTGTCGTATATTGAAACCGGTATGGGTTTTGTGGGCTGGGAAGGCTATGACGGCGAATACTTTGATGAAGACCATGCGGAACAAGGTCAAGACTCTGCGAGATACTGGGAGATGGCTGCAGAAGAATTTGGCATGGAGCCTGACGAAGACCCCGAACCACTGACCGAGTGGTATGAGCAAGGTGTGCGAGAAAAAGGATTGTGATCATGGAAAACTTTATCATAGGCTTGGTCGTTGGTGTTATTCTTACAGCCTTGGTGATCAGGATTGCACTGCATCTGGCAGTACGCCGCGCCGAGGAAACCTTGGAGGCCCTGGAACAGGCCATAGAAAACCTGCAGGCCAACATGATTCCGGCCCGTGTAGAACAGCATGATGGTATGTTCTATGTGTACAATGCTCGTGACAACAGTTTCATCGCACAAGGTACCTCCCTGGCCGAACTGCGAAGCCGCATTGAGCGGCGCATGAAAGATGCTCACGTCGTGGTGCAAGAAGGCGACCCAGCAGTGCTTGAAGCCCTGAAGGCCACTAATCATGCTTAAATGGTTGCGCTACAGTGGTGCGTCCATAGTGATAGCCGTGAATCCTCTGTATTGGAAGGCCTGGCCTTGGTATCGCAATGAGACCAATCAAGAATGGCCCAGCCCAAGCGGGGGTACCTGGGCAGTGGGATTTTTGTTCCTGACAGTGAGGATCTGGATCGATGATGGGTCTTGGTGAAGCGGCCGATATCCGGTGGTGGTATGAGTTCTTGACCGAAGAGTGTGGACTCACGATAGGTCAGGATTGGTGTTGGGGCTGGAAAGACGATGCCTGGGCCATAGAATTCACTGACGCCAAACAGGAGACCCGAGTGCGATTAAAACTGCGCGATGACACATAAGACCGTGCTTACACGCCGAGAGCTTGAGCGTGCCGCACTGTGGTTGCAGTTGAACAAAGATTATGATTCGGTCATGATTGTGCAGAAACACAAGAATGGCGTTGGCATAGCGACCTGGGCGAGATTTTTCAATCGCGACAGCCCAGATCGCTATGAAGAAATTGATGTGACAGAATATGAGGAATGGTAGATAAATGACAAATGTAAACAACTGGCAGTTGAAATCAGGATCTTTTGCCATGGATCTTGACTTTGCCGCAAAATTGATCAAAGAACATTTTGGAGTCAAATGAAAGAGCGAATTCGAGAACTTGCTGAACAGGCCAATCTAACTATTGCTCGCAGTTCGCTATGGCAATATCAAGTCAATAAATTCGCTGAGTTGATCGTGCAGGAATGTGCCGCAATCGCAGACAAAGAACGACCCAACTATGTTGGTTGTGGATACATCACTAAGACCAAGGGCATGTTGATCAAAGAACATTTTGGAGTTGAAGAATGAAAGTATCAGCCAACGGAGTAGAAGGACAGTTGATTTGGTGCGGCGACGGAGTCTACAGATTCCGTGTTTATACAGACGATTTTGAATTCACAGATTACGACCTTTTACACAGCGATTTGTCTGTGATAATTACTGATTCCGATGCTACATTCTATTCTGATGAACAAGGTAACAGATTAGATCATAGCCCGCAAACATTGGGAGTTGAACGATGAAAGTATATATTTCTAACTATAGGGATCACTGGTACAGCCCTTACACGATCATCGAGGGTGTGTTCTTTTGGACAGACTGGTCCAAATGCGGTCGCTGGACACTGACACAAACACTGGAAGATGAACAGCGAGAAAAAAGCCAGTGGGTGGATCATCCTGGGTGGGTTGACCGCTGGGCAGATAGGATCGAACCCATCAGCCGCGCTATCAAATGGGTGTTGGACAAGATCCATCCGCCTTTGAACTATGTCAAGATCGATCGCTGGGATACCTGGTCCATGGATCATACCTTGGCTTCCATCGTGTTGCCCATGTTGCGACAACTCAAAGAAACCAAACATGGTGCTCCACTGGTAAATGACGAGGATGTGCCAGAGCATCTGCGTAGCACTGCCGCTCCGCCCAAGAAAAACGAGCACGATACCGATGACAATCATTTCCTGCGTTGGGACTGGGTCTTGGATGAAATGATCTTTGCCTTTGAAAAGAAGAACCAAGACGATTGGAGTTCAGAGTTTCACTCCGGAGAGATCGACATGTTGTGGGTGCCAGTGGACAAAGATGGCAATGAGGTTGACAAAGGCGATCACAAGTATTACAAAATGAAGCACGGTCCTCAGCACACCCACGAAGTTGATATGGATGGCATGACAGCAGTCCAGGATCGCATAACCAATGGTTTCCGCTTGTTTGGCAAATATTACGAAGCACTTTGGGACTAACATGACACAGAGTCATACTACTCGGCGAGACCCTCAGGGAGATTTGTATTGCTGGAAGGTAGCACAACCGGAGTTGAGATTTGACTAAAATTGTGTCAATTCGCCCCACTGAAAACCTATTCAGCGTGACATGGATGCTGGGGAGCCGGTGCAACTACGATTGCATGTACTGTGATCCTGAGTGGCATGACATGACCAGTACTCCGCATGATCTTGGCACATTGAAACAGGTCTGGAACAACATCTACCAGGCCAGCAAATCTAAAAACTTGCCTTACAAGATCAGCTTTACCGGTGGAGAAGTCACTGCAAATAAAAACTTCCTGCCCTTGGTAGAATGGTTGAGATCAGAATTCAAAGACATAGCCATGATTTCAATCACCACTAACGGCAGCGCCAGCCTAAACTATTATCAACGTCTGTCCCAGTTGGTTGAATCTATCAGTTTTAGCACTCATAGCGAGTTCATGGACGAGCAGGTATTCTTTGACAAGGTCCACGCCATTGACCAGATCATGATCAGACCAGACAAAAGTGTGCATGTCAACATCATGGACGAATTCTGGAATAGTGCTCGGGTGCCTGTGTATCAGTCCTGGTTGTCTGAAAGAAATATAAGTCACAGTGTGAATGCCATCGACTACTCTCACCAAACTCGCACTTATCCCATGATCAAAGGAGAACAGAATCTTGGTTGACTTCAATGATCATATCAACTATAATTGTGAGATAACTACCGATCAAGGTCAAACTTATCGTGTGTATGCCAATTGGATACACAACAATAGCCTGGACCACTGGCGAGATTGGCAGTGTTTCACTGGTGCTCAACGTGTTTACATAGACAAGGATCTCCAGGTATACAACGGTGAATGTAGAAACACCCGCATAGGATCGGCCTTGGATGTTATACAGTTGCCCGATCATGTCACGTGTAATCGAGATACCTGCACTGGCTGTACCGATGATCTAATGGCTACCAAACACTGCAATGACCAGCAATAAAGCCAAGGGCCGAGACAGTTTTGATGCCACAATTGGCAATAGCCTGGTGGAGTTTATCAATCGCACTTCCACGCCCTATCCTGTGGAGGTTGGGGCACCGGCCTTTGATCTCGTGCCTGTGGAGCGACAAAAAGATATCATGCTCAATGTGGCTCGCTTGCATGCCCAGCAAGAGTATGATCGCATCATGTCTCTCGTGGCTGTGCTACAACAGCAGGCCAACAGCATACGGCGCAGACTGGAGATAACCGACGCGGTGCATGCCGCCAAGTACCAGTTCCAGGTCTATCACAATCAGATATATTGGCTGGCCCAGGATAACAGGCAAGGATGCACTATATTGACCAGCCTTGGCCCTACAGATTGGTCCACTGGTGCTCCTGATCATTACCAATACATAGCCCGTGTGCGATGGTTAGGAGATTACACATGGATCGAAGTCAACGACAAAGGAGAACCAGTAAATGACGGTGATGTCTCACATGGTTGAACAACTCATGCAGAATTTTGATCCTGAATTTTCCCCTCGGGTGCCCCGCGAACAATATGATCAATGGGCACGAGGATTTGTGTTTGATGGTCTGCGGAACCAGAGATACGGACAGAGTTTTTGCAACCGCTTCGGCATACAAGATAATCTTTTGTTTTTCGCAGAATCGGTAGAGGAAGCCGATCGTTATATACAGAAAAATTATATCAAATGAAACTTTACTTCGCGTATGGCGCAAACTTAAATATACACAGCATGCGATACCGCTGTCCTGACGCAGTGGCCGTGGAACCGATGTATTTGCATGGGTGGCGATTGGCATTTTCGGGTGTGGCTACCATACAACCCGATGTCGACGGCTGTGTGCCTGGTGCTCTATGGGCCATCAGCGAATCAGATGAACGCAGTCTGGATTGTTTTGAAGGATGGCCTAACCTGTATCGCAAAGAAATATTGCACTGCAACGGTTTGGAATTCATGGTCTACGTCATGAACAGTGATAGGCCAGCAGAACCATCATCGGGGTATCTCATGACCATAGCCCAGGGATATCAAGATTGGTGTCTGGATCTGGAAGACTTGGTTTGTGCTGTACAAAAAAATGAACAGGAGGTTTTAAATCATGATCTGCAATGGAGCTCCCGTGGTAACGGGGTTGGAGGACATCTTGGACACCTGGTACCAGATGTACAGATACAATCTCGCGATGATGTACGCTGGATGCGTGGTGTTTGGAATTCCGACCGCTATTCTTCAACCCTGGAACCATGCGATCAAGTGATCAGTACCAGGTAGGGCCTAAATTGATCGCGACACAGAATCTCGTCGACATACACAACAGTCGAGACAAAGACAGTTTTAGATTTGCGGTGGAAATAACCAAGCCATGGGGTCGTTTAGAACCAATATTAGAGTGGTGCAAATCTGAGACCAAGGATGACTGGCGTTGGCAGATGGTCGACATGTCAACTGATCAAAGGCCGGGGCGTTATGTGTTTTACTTTGATGGTGAACGTGACTGCCTGGCGTTCACTCTCAAGTGGCGCTAATTATCCTAAGAACTTGACAACTAAAACTGGGTTTATTATACTGTAAGACCTTGCTATATAAAACTACGTCTCGACAGAGACCACAGCGGCTTTTGCTATATTTTCGGGCCGTTGGTGTGTGAAAGAACAGCATTCATGCATTTAACCAAAGGAGGATAAAACGATGGTAAAATATATGCGACATATCATTTTCGCACTGGCCGCCTTGACTGGATTGGCCTCCGTGGGCCTGGTAACATATGACAAGCTCCATGATCTCCGGATCAAAAAAGAATCCACACCTTACCAGTTCGTCACAGTCAAAGACCGTGAACGCCAACTGCAATGCATGACCAAGAACATCTACTACGAGGCTGGCGGAGAACCTGCCGAAGGCAAGTTGGCCGTGGCCCAGGTGGTATTGAATCGCGTGGAGAGCGGCCTTTTCGCCGATGATCCTTGCACAGTGATCCATCAGAAGAACGTGGTGTACAATCGCGTGGTATGCCAGTTCTCATGGCTGTGCGAAGATACTCACCGGATACGACCCGTGAATCAAAAGATCTGGGATGAAAGTTATGAAGCCGCCAAGATGGTGTTGTTAGAAGGATTCCGGCTGCCGGCACTGAAAGGTGCTCTGTATTTCCATGCCGACTATGTAACTCCGCAGTGGAAAAAAATTCGTGTGGCCAAGATCGGGCGGCACATATTCTATAAGGACATATGATGACTCTTAAAGACCTTGATGTGAAAAAAATCTTAGACTGGCTACAATCTCATATGGCACCAATATCGGCTGAAACACTGGGCTGGCTGGCCGTGATATTGATCCATTCAGCTACTATTCCTACCTTGTTAGCAGTGCTCACTGGACTTAGTGATCGCATGCCCACTGTGGATCTGGTTCTGCTGACCTGGGCCGGACTCACTGCTTTGTTTGCACAGGCCTGTGTGCAAAGAAACTTCCTGCAGATCATAACTATAGCCGGTGGCTTTATCGTGCAAAGCAGTCTCATGGCTTTGATATTCTTCCGATAATTGGACTGCCAGATCTGGAATCAAGACTGTGTGTCGGGCATGCAGGATCATGTGCCCGATGCCACAGTGGATCTCATATTCACGGATCCGCCCTATGGCATAGCCGGTGATCAACT
>Ga0315909_10001453_pt1 | contig 32106 bp, 32 predicted proteins | sample LakEriMetagenome_11_FD_203527 | JGI IMG/M metagenome (GOLD analysis project Ga0315909, IMG submission 203527) | Freshwater fungal communities from buoy surface, Lake Erie, Ohio, United States - Buoy 2 MA125 | ecosystem: Environmental > Aquatic > Freshwater > Lake | place: USA: Lake Erie, Ohio... | reverse complement strand
ATTGCAGGAGTGCGCCAGGTGGGAAGTTCAATGGCATACTCCATGACCAAAGCAGCGTTGAATCAAATGACAAAGCTCATGGCAAAGAGTTGCTGGCCAGTGCGCATTAATGCTGTTGCTCCCGGGCTCATTGAAACACCATGGACCGCCGACTGGGATGCCATGCACGCCAATGTTGCAAAGTCCGCTCCATTAAAGAGGTCGGGAACGCCAGATGATTGCACCGAGGCAACACTTGGTTTGTTGCGCACCAAATATGCAACAGGACAAATTTTTGTTGTTGACGGTGGCTTAACGTTGATGTCGTAGTTTTAGCTACGCACAAGTCGACCAGGGCGAGCACCTGTGTCGGCATCGTTTAAGCGAGTAACAACACCATTGACCAATGTTGCTGCATAGCCAGTTGATGGTTGCAAAATACGTGAGCCACCCGCGGGTAGGTCTTTACGAACAAAGGGAGCCTGAATAGTGAGCTTGTCGAGGTTGATGACATTGACGTCGGCACGCTTTCCCACTTCCAACGAACCACGGTCGCTGAGGCCATAGAGGTCGGCGTTGTTCTTCGTGAGTTTGCGCACGGTTGACTCGAGTGGCAAACGCTCACCGCGGCTGCGGTCGCGCACCCAATGCGTGAGGTGAAACGTGGGCATGGAGCAGTCACAAATGAAACTTACGTGTGCACCCGCATCGGAAAGACCAGTGATGGTGTCGGGGTGCAACAACATTTCACGGCTTGCGTCGAGGTCGCCCTTCGCAAAATTAGAACCGAAGATTGCGTAGAAAGCTGTTCCTTCATTTTCCAACAACAAGTCGTACATCAATGACTCTGGAGTCACTCCGAGCACCTTGGCACGGCCCACCACGGACTCTTCACGATGTGGCTCGTAGTTGATGGGAAATGTCAATGGGAACGTGGCGTTCAATGCGCGTGCGTATAAGCCCACAACAGCCTGCATCGAACCTGCATTTTCCGATGGCACGCTGCGGTCGTTGATGATCGCTTCTTTCATTGCAGGGTCGCGCATTGCCTTCACGCGCTCTGGCAACGGCAAGTGCGCAACTTCGCGCAAGTAGGTTCCTTTGCGCATAAACATGTGATACGTACCCAAGCTGGTCATGACCGTTACTGCACGTGGCGCTACCTGTGGGCGTAGTTGTGCACCGTTTGCATTTTCCGCAGACACTGCATTGAGCACGTCTCGCCAATGGTCAATATCTTCAGCAATTTGTACTGTGGTGAAAGTAATGGGGCGCCCACTCTTACGTGAAACATCGGCAAGCATCATTACTTCTTCAACTGGCTTTGCCTTTTCGCCACCAAGAGCTTCAAGTGCGCCAACGGTGCCAGCTGGAATTGCTTCGAACACGCCTTTGCCCATTGCATGAGCAATAGCAACGAGTTCTTCTTCTGCAGCAAATGTTCCTGGCACAGGTGAACCCGAAAGTGAGCGGTGACCAATAGTGCGCGAAGTAGAAAAGCCAAGTGCTCCGGCTTCCATTGCCTCTTTGGTGAGTTGTGCCATCTCGGCAATTTCTGCCGGAGTTGCATCTTCATTATCGGTACCGCGTTCACCCATGACGTAGAAGCGCAATGCACCGTGTGCAATTTGTGTTCCAACGTCGATGCTGAACTTGCGCGTGTCGAGAAAATCTAAGTACTCAGGAAACGATTCCCATGCTCCCCATGGCATACCTTCAACAAGAGCGCTACCGGGAATATCTTCAACACCTTCCATGATGTCGATGAGCGGGGCTTCTGAACCTGGGCGCACCGGAGCAAAACCCACTCCGCAGTTACCCATCACCAATGTGGTGACACCATTTGTTGCTGATGGTTCAAGATCTTCATCCCAAGTCACTTGGCCGTCGTAATGCGTATGCACATCGACCCAACCTGGCGTCACAATATGGCCAGAGGCATTAATGACCTGTTTGGCTTCTTCAGAAATATTTGGGGCAATGTGAGTAATGACCCCAGCATTAATTGCTATATCGGCAATGTAGGCGTCAGCCCCGGTGCCATCAACGATTGTTCCCCCGCGAATCACGATGTCATGCATTGGGAAAGAATACCAACTTATTGTTGAACCACATTCGCCCCAGCTATCAGTGGGAGATCGAGGAATGTACGCACCCCTGCCGGGGCATTGACAACTGCAGGAATTGCATGAAAAGCACGCATTGCCGTGCCCACCAAACCATTGGTGGTCCATTTGTCGGCTTCAAAGTGCAAACGTGGGGTTCCTTCAATAGTGCAGACCCACGCAGGGCTTTGCCACTGAGGAGCCACACTTTTGTGCACCTTATATATGGCTTCTAAACGAATGATGTCTCGCCCATAGGCAACACCACACCATTCCCAACGCTGGGCAGCAACGGTTCCTTGTGGAACGAGGCCAGCGGCAATAGAAATATCTTCAGTTGCTAATTCAACTTCTGACTCAACGGTGAGTTCGTCGAGTTCAAGGCCTAAACCATCGGCCATCATCAAGACACTTTCTTCAAAAAGTCCACTGAGCCATTTGCGATAGCGAGCGGTGTGTTCTTCATATGCCTCGGGCTCTAAAGAAAAACCCATGACATCAAAAATAATTTGTGGTGACGCATAGAAAGAAAAATTGGAATGTTCACGTACCAAGATGGATTTAATGCTTTGAGAATGTGATGTGAAAATGAGTGGTACGAGTTCTGCCATAAAGCCAGGGTTCACACCAGTGCCATGAAGTGAGACACCTCCAACAGCGCATGCCTCTTCTAACTCACGAAGCACATCTGCGCCGTATGCCTTTGGGTATACATAGCCAACAGTGGTAATAACATTCTTTCCACTTCGCAGCAGTGCACAAATGTCTTTTGTGTCTTTTGCGGGGTCTTCGTTCACTTGAGCAGCAGAAAGCGGCATGTGCAAAACAACATCAGCTTTTAAATTCAAGATTTCGTTGATGTCGCTTGTTGCTTTCACGCCACAAGCAGGTAGCCCAACAAAGTCGGCGGCATCAACGCCTACTTTGCTGGGGGATGAAACGTAACATCCCACCAGCTCGTAGTTGTCGTGTTCAAGTACCGATCGCAAAGCGGCTTGTCCGACATTTCCTGTTCCCCATTGAATGACTGAGATGCTCATACCTCAAAGATACTGCAGTGAGAAATGGGCTTAGATAGACGGACCAAGGCGAATAGTAAATTCAGCGCGAACAGCCTCATTTGGTTGAACAACGTCGAGAAAGTTCTCGGAGATGAGGTTGAAGGCATTCGGTGGCCCGGTTTGGGGCTCAATGCAGGTGGCGTGCGTGAGTTCGTCGTAGATCACCCAATACTCGGCGGTGCTCGTGAGAGAGATAGCAACATCATTGATAACGAGTGTGGGTTCAGCAATGACGTCTGTAAAACAGTCATCCCAAGGGCCAGTTGTGGGTGTAACCATGCGGCCCGTCACTATGTGGTCAACATCTTTTTCAAACATAGAGCCAAAAGCAAAATGTGCAGAGTCTGGTTTCTTCCAGCATGGGTGCCATCCGAGTTGATACGGAAATCGTTCACGGGAATGAATTGTTAAAACACATTTCACTTCTTCAGGTGTGACATGAACGCTGTGTTCACAAGTACCAGCAAAGGGCCACAGTGCATGTGAGCCATCATCGAGTGTGATGCTCATGGTCACATGAGTATCGCTGTGTTCTGTGATCTCCCATGGCCTAGTAACAACAGTTCCATGAATGGCGTGTTGCCCATAACTCTGCAACGTGGAGTAACGATTCTCGTTCCAAGAAAAAGTGCCATGGGAAAGGCGCCCCGCAAAAGGAGCCATTGGGTAGCAACCCCAAGTGAGGGGGGTATTCACAGGTTCTTTGTGTGCTCGACCAATGAGAAGCTCCTGGTTGTTATAAAAAATTTGTGCGATACGCCCGCCATCTGTGGGCGCAACCTCAGCACATATGTTGCCGGCCCGAAGAAGCACTAGTTCACTTTGCGTTGCAGGTTTGCCCAATACGGCTCTCGCAGTTTGAACTTCTGCAGTTTGCCGGTTGCCGTGCGGGCAAGTTCTGTACGGAACTCCACACGCTTGGGGCACTTGTACCCAGCAAGTTTGGTTTTCACGTAGGCAATGAGCGCATCTTCGGTCAGCGAAGAGTTGGGCGCCTTCACAACAAGTGCCATTACTAGCTCGCCCCATTTTTCATCGGGCACACCAATCACCGCTACTTCGGCAACTTCGGGGTGTGAGAACACGGCATCTTCTACTTCGATAGAGCTCACGTTTTCTCCACCAGAAATGATGACGTCTTTTTTGCGATCGGAGATAGTGAGGTACGCACTCTCGTTCATGGTGCCGCCATCACCTGTGTGAAACCATCCGTCAACAATTGCTTTGTTTGTTTCTTCGGGTTGTTCCCAATAGCCAGCCATCACAATGCTGCTACGCGCGAGTATTTCGCCTTCGTCATCGAGCCGCAGCTCAACACCCAATGCAGGAGCACCAGCTGCACCTAGTTTTACAGCGCGTTCATGTGGTGTGAGCACATCCCACTCACTACGGCCGCGATTCATCGTGAGGAGAGGTGCTGTTTCGGTGAGCCCATAAATTTGTATGAACTCCCAACCGAGTTCGGTTTCAATACGTTCAATGGTGCGTGTTGGTGGCGGAGCACCGGCCACAACAATGCGTACGCGCCCGCGACCAGGAATGTCACCTGGCCATGTAGCTGCTGCATCGAGAATCATGTTTGCCACAGCAGGTGCACCACACAACATGGTGATGCCGTACTGATCGATGCGTCGCAGAATTTCTGCGCCGTCTACCTTGCGCAAAATAACGTGCTCGCCACCCATTGCTGTTACCGCATAAACCATGCCCCACCCATTGCAATGAAATTGTGGAAGCGTGTGCAAGTAAACATCGCGATCATTCACACCAAGTTGCCAACCAAATGTTGCGGCGTTGACCCACAAGTTGCGATGAGTCAGTTGCACTCCTTTCGGGCGAGCGGTGGTGCCACTGGTGTAGTTCACCGTTGCGGTTGCATCTTCGTCGGGTGCCCAAGCTTTCGGTTCAAAACCATATTTATACAAAATGCTGTCTGATTCTTCGCCAATTACAAAGCGATGCTTAGCGGTCACCGACTTCAACGATTCATCAAGCTCGGGGTCAACAATCAAAACATCGGCACCACTGTGCTCCACGATGTACTGCACTTCTTCGGCCACTAAGCGAAAGTTCACTGGCACAAGCACCCGTCCAAAACCACTCACGCCAAAAAACGAGGTATACAAACGTGCTGAGTTGTGGCTCACCATGGCCACACGAGCACCCTGCGGAATACCTAACGCATCAAGCCCGGCTGCTTGTGCACGAGCGCGTTCAGCTACTTGTTTGTATGTCAGCGAACCCCAGGATGCTGATGGTTGATCGGGTTCATCGGTAATTGCTGTGCGGTTGCCATACACAAGCTCTGCACGGCGTAGATGATCAACAATCGTGAGTGGGACTTTCATAGAGAAAGTGTAGACATATGAAAGGTGTCTATTTTTCGCCGAAGAGCAGGAAGTCTGCTGCTTCAACAAAAGTATCGACCCAATTGAATTCCCGTGTGGCGGGGGTGAGCTCAACTATTGCGTATGAGGTAATGGTAGCGATATACCACGCTGCCAAATTCTCTACGTTGAGGTCTTGGCGAATCCAACCCTTATTTTGCGCAATATGCAATGGTTTGGAGAGTTCAATAGTGGCTTCAACAATGCGGTCGCTCACCGCTGCAGTGAGTGACGGCCTGTTAAATGTTGAACCCAACACGTTCACTCGATCAGCGCGGCGTCGTGCACCATCGGGCCCAAAAAAGGAAGGGAGCGATTGCCTCAATAATGCGCGGAATTCTTCTTGAGTTGCGCATTTGTTTACTTCGTCTGAAAATGCATTGGCATTAACAGTGAACTCACGTGCAAAACGCGACGCCTGTGCTGCTTCAATGAGACCTTCACGATTATCGAAAAAATGGTAAATGGAAGTAACGGCAACATTAGAGGCTTTAGCGATTTCGCTGACATGAACGCCACCTTCGCCCGCACCATCAATGGCCTCAACCGTTAGACGCAGAATTTCATCTCGGGTAGATAAACCAGAAGCGTGTTTGATAGCCACAGAATGATCTTACGATCTTCTACCGCAAATTTTCATTGTGGGGGATATTTTGCAAGTAGCGACAAGATATGACGCCAGAGATCTCTGACTGGCTGCACGGTGTCGGGTGAGTCCATATCGAGCATTGGGGCAAATGAACCTGTCGCAAGACCAATTGAAATGGCAATTGTTGCTGCCTCTCGTGCAATCTTCGGGTCGATATTTTCAATTTCGATGAAGCGCTTGGTGAGAACATCGAGGATGATTTTGTTATAGAACAAGTGCTTTACTTCGACCCCTTCCAAGTGGAGCCAAAGCAGCAGCCGAATTACGCAAATCAGTTTGGGATCTTCAAAACTCAACGCCGCAGTTCCGGGTTTTGCTTGAAGTGCCAACTCAGCGACCTCAGCGATTTGCTGTTTGACGACTGCAATGAGTAGTTCATTTTTTGAGCCAAACCATGTATGGACGAACCCAGCGTTAACGTCGGCGAGCGCGGCAATTTCGCGAACACCTACTTCTGAAATCGGCCGATCTTGGGTGAGTCGGTACGCAGCGTCAATAAGGCGCCGTTCGCCTTCGGCGCGGGTAATCGGCGAGCGGCGCTTTTTCGGGGGAGTATCCGCTGCCATGGTGTATAGGTTACATATTTAATGCGCTTACTTTTTGCGCATCACCAAGTTAACGAAACCGATAATGAGACCAATCAAGACTGCGACAGCGCCAATTGGCGCAGTGAAAAAGGTGAGCCAAGGCAATACCCCAAAAGAACTCGACCCTTCATTCAACGCATCATCAACGAATATTGATGCAATAAGAGCGATCGATAGGGGAAGGATGGCAAAAATGATGCCGCCGAGAGCTACGTACAATCCGCGAACTTTCCGATTTTGCATATGTTCTCCCTAGCCACCTATGACTCTGCGACACCAAAGACTAGCGGGAAACAAATGGAGGCCAAGATGAGCATCGAACTCACGACCTACGCACAACGAGTCCCCGTTTGCCAATGGGGGTACTAGTTTGGGGAAATGGCGCGACCTATTAAACATTTGAGCCAAAAGCAAATCTGGCCAAAGTAAACCCGACATGCGTATGGCGTTAAAGACAGATTGTATGAAAATAATCGGTCTTGTTTTTGTGTTGTGGCTGGGGTTTTCATGTAGTGACGGTGACATGGTCTCATCGGACACGGCAGCCCCAAAAAGCACAGAAAAAATAGTAGAGGCCTACAAGATTGAACCCGGAGCGAATCTACGTAGTGCACTTCTGGGCGATGTGGATCTGCGTGGTTCAGATCTGCGTGGTGCAAACCTGATTGGCGCAAACCTGATTAATGCCGACTTGCGCGGCGCAAATTTGACTGGCGTAAATCTAACTTATGCAAACTTGACCAATGCGGACTTGCGTGGCGCGAACTTGCGTGACGCAAACCTGACTAATTCAAACATGAGTGACTCGAACCTTTACGGTGTAACACTGCGTGATGCAAATTTATTTGGCGCAAATTTGGAAAGAACATTCTTGCGCGGGGCAAATTCGACTGGTGCAAACTTCTACACCGTAAATCTAAGTGAGGCGAGTTTGAGTGAGGCGAATTTGACTGCCGTAAATTTGTATGGCGCAAACTTGACCAATGCAGACCTCACTGGAAGCAAACTATTTCTTGCTAATTTGGCACTCGCAAATTTGACTGGCGCAAACTTGACTGATGCAAATTTAGAAGGGGCAGTCTTGACAGGAGCCATTTTGACTGGTGCAGTCCTGAAAGGCTCTATTCTGACCGATGCGGTTCTAACGGACGCGAAGCTTGATGGCGCACGACGCTAGATGCGAAGTATTTATTTGTCGTCCCTGCTATGCGGTAAGGCGTCCCATAAGTGAGCTCTACAGAATCGTAGATAACCGTGAATGGAGCCCAAGATGAGAATCGAACTCACGACCTACGCATTACGAATGTGTTGCTCTACCGACTGAACATACTTTGACTGCTGACTAACAGTCTGAGAATGTTCTGTCTAAGATAAGGCTGTGGGGAAAAACTCATCTGGCTATTTTACAACGACCTCATTTGCCGTAATTATCTGCATCGCAGGCCTGGCGATAGGTGGGGCTCTCCAACAAGGGACCAAAGCTACAGCATCCGCAAATCCGGTCAAAGCCTACGTTTCATCAAGCAATGGCCATTTCACGCACGTCATCAACACAGAATCTCAATCTTGGGAAACATCAATTGGCGATTTTTCACCCCATGACAGCTGGCGGTGTTCACGATTTGCTAACGCGGTAAATAATTCGGGCACAAAGGTATTCAACGTTAATGCATGCCAAACAAACACGACTCCCGCAATTGACACTTCCAATAACACCTTCACGCAGTTACCTTTTGCAGGCACATCGTATTTGTTTAGTAAAGATGATCAGTACCTGTATGCAATAGGCGGGTATTACCGAACAAAGTACAGGTTGTCGGATAATTCGGTGGTGTGGTCGGTTACTGCGCCAGGAAATCGACCTTATGCAACGACTTACACGATTGCTGCGTCTCGGGATGACACGAAAATCTATGTCCCGATGCAGGACAGATTTCAAGAAGTGGGTGTTTTAGATGCTGCTACTGGGGCAACGCTTACAACGATTACCCATTCTTCATGGGATTTCCCGAACTGGTCAACTGCTTCACCCGTCAACAATGAAATTTATGTAGGCACTAATCAGGGAATTGCTGTTATTGATTCAACTACTAACACATTCACGAGGTTAATTCCTGTCACTTCATTCCCGCCCATTGCAATTAGTGCAGATGGATTAACTTTTTATGCATCAAACCAATCTGTCATCAAAAAAGTTCAGATGTCATCTGGAGCAATTCTTGCCACTTACGCTGTCAGTACGAATGAAGGTGGATTGGCATTAACACCTAGTGGCGACTCGTTGTATGCGGTCACTGGCTCAGGTGTGAGTATCGTCCGATTAAGTGATGGAAATATCACTGATCTCGTGTATCCAACAACATCCCCGATGTCTACAGGCCGCACAATAGTAATGGCGCAAAGAATTAGTGCACCAAGTATTTCGTTGTCACAATCCACTGGAAGTGCTGTGAGGAATAGCGCTGTTAGTTCTCTATATACGATAAGCAATAGTGGTGGTGCAGTGAATTCTTACTCGGTATCTCCAGCTTTGCCAGCGGGATTAACGTTAGGTTCATCAACTGGACTTATCTCAGGCACACCTACTGGAGTCTCTGCTTCTACCACCTACACAATTAGCGGTACCAACGCCGGCGGAACTTCAAGCGCAACTTTTTCCCTTGCCGTATCGCTTCCAGTTGGTGTACCACCTGAACTATCGGAACCAATACCAACTGATGATGGATTCACAGTCGAGATTACAAACTATTCAAATGTTGTCTCTTATGCTTTGGGAAATTACTCCACGCTCTTCTCATTTTCGGCTTCAACAACAGGCGGCTCGGTCAGCCTGTCAAATGGAATAGTTAATGTATCCGGGCTTGCAGCAAGTGAAAGTGCCACAGTGACTGTCACTGCATCACGAAATGGCTACACATCGCGAAGCGCATCAAAAACTGGTTCAGCACGTGTTCCTGCAACCACAACCACGACCTCATCAACAAGCACAACCGTCGCGCCGACCACAACAATACCTGCGACAACAACAACAGTTGCCGAGACCATTCCTGCTCCAGTAGTAACACAAGGAAAAAAGCCGGTCACAACTACTGCACCGAGCACAGGGCCAACAACAACTGTTGTGAACCCAATGCAGAATGAAGGTGTCACCACTACTACTGAAGCAGTGCGTGTTAAGGGCTCGGCAATACCCGGTGCACAAGGAATAACAGAGCCAGGCGAAGATGCACCTCTTGAAATTTCTCCCGAGGTACAGGCGGCAGCCGATGAAGCTGTTTCAGATATTTTCGACGAACCGGTCACTGTTGCAGATTTGAGCGATGCGGTAGCTGACTTGGTGGAAGCAGCCGATACACCTGAAGAAGTGGCTGCACTCGTTGGCTCACTTTTAAAACAGGACCTATCTGATGAACAATTTGCTGCAGTGGCAGACAACGTGTTTGCCGACAACTTGTCCGATGAGAACTTTGTTGCCGCACTTGACGTTGTTTTTGAGGAGCCACTTTCTGATGAACAATTCTCTAGCGTCTTGGAATCCGTTCTCGATGAGCCTTTGTCAGAAGGTCAATTCGATGACTTTGTGGACGTGTTAGATGCAGACACCATTTCAGAAGAGCAGGTTTCCTCTGCGATTGATGCGATCTTGGAGAACGATATATCTGATACCGAAGCCGAGAGTTTGGCGCAATCGGAAAGAGTATTGGAAAGCATCGATGGCGAGCAAGCAACTGAGATCTTTGCAGCAATTGAATTAGACGGCTTGACCGATGCGGAAGGCGCGGAAATTGTTGATGCAGTTCAAAATGCAGACAACGACGTCCGAGGTGCATTCGAAGACGAGTTGAATATATTTGAAGGCCAGTTCGATGAATATGTGGCATTGAACTCAAAAATTGATGTGGGAGAACGTCGTACGGTTGTCGCAGTTTCGGTAGTAAGTACCGCAGCCGTTGCTTCAATTGCTGCAGCTGTGCCGCCGCCGATGGGTGGTGGCGCTCCGGCAGTGAGAGGTGCAATGCCGATGGGTGGCGGTGCCCCAGTTGGTGGAGGTAGCGCAGAGCTTGCAGAAGCAATTAAAACGGAAAGCAATCGCATACGTAGAATTTCAAAATATAAATACCTGAATGGGAGACGAGTGGTGGATAAGAAGAATTTTTCAAAAAAACTGATCTTGAGCATTATGCAAAACAGTTTCACGTTGGTCGGTTTTATTGTGGTTTATCTCACGTTGTCTGGTTCGGTGAGAACTATTGCAGGGTTGGCTACCTTGGTGGCGTTTTTCTCAACCTTGTATATCGATATGCGTGAGGAAGACTAAGAATCTGATTCTTGGCGAGGCCACAGCACAATAATTGCGAGGCCGGGAAACATGTGGGTCCAATAGTGCGGTGTTTCTTGAATCATGAACATGAACAAACCTGTTGCAAGCACGAGTGCAAATGCGCCGGTATCTGCTAAAACCATTGAACGCTTACAAACAATGGAGCCCAAGATGAGAATCGAACTCACGACCTACGCATTACGAGTGCGTTGCTCTACCGACTGAGCTACCTGGGCAAGGACTTCACTTTATCGTCAAGAGGCGAAGGCGCATGATTCGCGGGTCGTCTTCCCCGAAAAACTACAAAAGTTCTGCGCCGCGCACAATGGGGAGACGCAGGAAAAGGGATTGCAAAAGAAGGGTTTCATTGGCGTTGAGGCCAAGGTTGTGCATTGCGGTGTGGATGTGTGCAACCGCTTCGGCGTAGTCGTGAGTTTTATGTGCGTTGTGTGCATGCGACATTGCATCGCGGTACACGCCAGCAAGTACGGCGAGGCCACTGCGGAGCTCGTCACTACGGAAGCGTCGTAGTTGGCGCTTGTGGGCTTCGAGGAGAGTTTTACGACCACTACCGCGCTCGCCGGTTGCTTTCACGCGTTTTTCGAGTTCTTCAATTTCTGCTTTGTGTTGCTCTTCAAGCGGAACTGTTGCCGCTTCAATGCGTTGCAAGATGTCGTCGACAAGCGCGAAGGCAACAGAGCCAGAACCATCGAGCGAAGTGGGAACGCTGCTAAATGCTAAGCGGCGTGCTGCGTATGCACCGTCTTGTGCAAGAAGACGTGCGCGTTCAATGCTGCCTGCTGCGCCATGTGATGCAGATTGTGCTGTGGCTTGTGCAATGCCTTCGGAAATGAGTTGAGCTTCAATGATGTCGGCGCTGACTTCACCGAATTGAACAACAACACAGCGGGAAGCAACGGTAACGAGGCTTGGCACAAGTGAGTCGGCAAGAAGAATGAAAACAACATGTGCAGTGGGCTCTTCAAAAGTTTTGAGCAAACGAACTACAGCTGCTTCGGCCATGAGATGCACTTCATGCAAGATGATGATTTTGTGTGATGACTCAATGGGGCTGCGCGATGCAGACTCAACAATGTCTTGTGCCATCTCGGCAGAAATAGATGCACCTTCACGCCAAATTTCATGCACGTCGGCAAAACCTTGTTGTGCAATGAGGCGACCTTCACGTGACGTGGGGTCGGCAGTGCCGGTGAGAAGCGTGGTGGCAAACGCGCGAGCGGCTTCATCTTTGCCGCAGCCTTCGGGGCCAACGAGGAGAAAACCATGAACAGGGTGTTCGGTGAGGCGTTGGAGAAGTTCAACGGCATGGGGCTGGCCAATGACGGCGTCCCACATTGAACTCACCAGGGCATTGCTCATGAGTGCAATGTAAAGGATGGATGTGCCACTACCGCGGCAAATATTTTTTCTTCGACCACGTCTTTTGGCTCAAGGCCGTCGATGAGTATCCAGCGAGCGGGGTCTTTTGCAGCGAGTTCAGCAAAACCTGCTCCGATGCGGGCAAAGAAGTCGGCACCTTCACGCTCGAAGCGGTCGAGGTTGCGTTTGGCTAAGCGTGTGTTGGCCTCTTCGGTGGAAATCTGAATCCACACCACAATGTCGGGAAGCACGTTGTTGAGCGCCCATGTATTGATGCTGAGCAAGGTGTCAACGTCGAGGCCACGCCCGTAGCCCTGGTAGGCGAGGGTGGAATACACGCTGCGATCGCTCACCACATGTTGTCCGCGGTGAAGGGTGGGTTCAATGAGTTCGCTCATGTGTTGCGCGCGGTCGGCGGTCATGAGAAGGAGTTCAGTGCGTGAGTTGAGATCGGTGTTTTCTGGGTCGGCCAAAATGCCGCGTAAGAGCGCACCGATACGAGTACCACCTGGTTCACGAGTGGCAACAGCGTTGATCTTTTCCGCAAGGCGAGTGACGTGCGTGCTCTTGCCGCAACCTTCTAGCCCTTCAAAGGCAATGTAGGTGCCGCGCGTGGTCATGAGTCGTCGGTGCTCTTTGCGGGTTTTTTAGCAGCAGCTTTTTTCACGGTTGCTTTTTTAGCCGCAGCCTTTTTGGCTGGTGCTTTTTTGGCAGCCGCCTTCTTAGCAGGGGCTTTTTTCGCCGCAACTTTCTTTGCACCGCGCTTCTTGGGTGCGCCACCGTTTTCCTCTATATATTCACGGCGCAGTTGCAAGAGTTCATACGCCCGCTCGGGGTTCATGTCTTGCAAAATATCGCCACGCTTTAAGCCGGCATTGGTTTCACCATCGGTGACGTATTCGCCAAAGCGACCTTCTTTTGCAACAACGGGTTTGCCGCTGACGGGGTCGTTGCCAAATTCTTTTAGTGGCGGTTTCGGCGCAGCGCGCCCGCGACCAAATACTCGAGGTGTTGCCAATAGTGCGAGAGCTTCTTCCAAGTTGACGGAGAGAATTTGCTCTTCATTTTGCAGAGTACGGCTGTCTTTACCTTTTGAGATGTAGGGGCCGAAACGACCGTTTTGGGCGGTGATGATTTCGCCGTCCGCTGGGTCATGGCCCACTGTTCGCGGGAGTGAGAGCAGGTCCTCTGCATCTTTCATGCTGAGACGTTCAACATTCATGGTGGCAAAGAGCGACACCATTTTGGGTTTTTCTAAACCAGGTGGCAAGTTGTCGGGGGTTCCCCATTGCACGTATGCGCCGTAGCGACCAGTTTTTGCAAAGACAGGGAAACCGTCTATTTGGCCAATGGGCTCATCACCTTTAGGTGCGGCAAGAAGTTCTAAAGCAACTTCCAACGTGAGATCTTCAGGGGTCATGGTGTCGGGAACGCCAGCAGTGTTTTCCAGGCTGCGCACGTAGGGGCCAAATTTTCCTGGCTTCACATAGACGTCTTCACCGTCGGCGGGATTCTTGCCCAATATAAAGGTGTTGATTGCAGCGGCATCAATCTCGTCGAGGTTGTTGGCAACGATGCGCTTCAAGCCGAGGTCGTTGGCTACTTCATTGCCGTTGTTGTCGAGAGCACCGAAGTAGAAGTGTTGCAACCAGGCTTCACGACCTTGTTCGCCGCGAGCAATGGCGTCGAGGTCTTCTTCCACCGAAGCGGTGAAGCCGTAGTCAACCAAAGTGCCAAAGTGATCTTCGAGCAATCGAATAACAGAGAAGGCGGTCCAGGTAGGAACAAGGGCAGTTCCTTTTTTACGCAGGTAATCGCCGCGGTCAACCATGGTGGAAATGATGGAGGCCCATGTTGACGGGCGGCCAATGCCGAGTTCTTCAAGTTTCTTGACAAGCGATGCTTCGGTGTAGCGCGCTGGTGGTGAGGTTGCATGTGCATTGCTGGTGTATTGCGCAACTGAGATCGATTGCCCAGCTTTCATTGCCGGCAGCAAAACCGATTCATCATTTTTGGCATCGGCCTTGTCGTCGTCGGCAGCATCTTCATCGGGAAGATCTTCGTAAGCCATGCGGTAGCCCTTGAAGTTGATGGTGGTGCCACTCGCAGAAAATTCACAACGCGAAGATGCGGCATCGGATGCTGTTACTTCCAAACGCACGCTCACGGTGACGCCAGTTGCGTCGGCCATTTGCGATGCAAGTGTGCGCTGCCAAATGAGACGGTAGAGCGCGGCTTCTTGTTTCGACTTAAAGCTGCTTTCTACTTTTTCTGGAGCACGCATCGGCAAGGTAGGGCGAATAGCTTCGTGGGCTTCTTGCGCATTTTTGATTTTGGAATTGAAAATACGTGGTGAAGGTGAGAGTGCTTCATTGCCATATGTACTGCGAATGGTGTCGCGCACTTCGCCCATCGCATCGGCGCTCAAAGTAACTGAGTCGGTACGCATATAAGTAATGAATCCGTTTTCGTACAAGCTCTGAGCAATGCTCATTACTTGGCGACCCGAGAGACGCAACTTGCGGCCTGCTTCTTGTTGCAAGGTGCTGGTCATGAACGGTGCTTTAGGAGACGAGCGGTACGGCTTGTCTTCCACGCTGGTGACGGTGAGCGACTTGCCGGTGAGGCCTGCAAGAAGTTCTTGACCTTGTTTTTCATTGACAACAACAACATCGCTTTTCGCTACACCATTACTGTCGAAGTCTTTGCCTGTTGCAATGCGCAACGAGTTGAGCGCAATGAGGCGTGCGGTGAACTGTGGTGCGGTATCGGCAAGCGCATCGATGTCGAAATAGGAAGCAGAGTTGAACGCAATACGTTCGCGTTCGCGTTCCACAATGAGACGCAACGCCGGGCTTTGCACACGGCCAGCCGAAAGACCACGGTTCACACGTCGCCATAAAACGGGCGAGAGTTCATACCCATATAAACGGTCGAGCACGCGGCGGGTTTCTGCGGCGTCGACCAAGTGACGGTCGATCTTGCGAGGGTGGGCAACAGCGTGCTCAATGGCCGAGCGGGTGATTTCGTGAAACACCATGCGATGGCATTCGACCTTGGGCTTCAGATACTCCTCGAGGTGGGCAGAGATGGCCTCACCTTCGCGGTCTTCGTCGGTTGCGAGATACACAACGGTGGCGTTCTTCAGATCGGCCTTCAGGTCTTTCACAATCTGCTTGCCGCGCTCGGTGAGCTCGTAGGCAGCCTTGAAATGGTTGTCTACATCGACCGCCATCCCCTTGCTGGGGAGGTCGGCAATGTGGCCCACAGAGGCTCGGACGATGTACTCGCTTCCGAGGAACTGAGAGATGGTTTTGGCCTTGGCAGGCGATTCGACGATGACGAGTGGTTTTCCCATATGGTCTGTATCTGCTAGGTCATTTCAGAGGGCCTTGTCAAGCCATAGGGATAAAACCCTTATACTGCATCGGTTTCAGAATCGTGGTGATGACCCTCTACGTCAATCTTGGGCAGGATGCGGTCGAGCCATTTCGGAATCCACCAGTTGCGAGACCCGAGTAATTCCATGGTGGCTGGCACGAGGACCATGCGCACAATGGTGGCGTCGATGAATACGGCAAAAGCCATGCCCAAACCGAAGAGTTTCAGCTGGCGATCATCACCCAAAACGAAGGCAGCAAAGACGCACACCATGATGAGTGCAGCTGCTGTAATGACTCGGGCGGTGGCGGCGAGGCCGTCGGCCACGGCTGAAGCGTTGTCGCCAGTGCGGTCGTATTCCTCTTTTATACGTGAGAGTAAAAACACTTCGTAATCCATTGATAATCCAAAGACAATGGCGAAAAGCATCATGGGCGCCCACGTCTCGACGGGGCCTGCTTTATCGACCCCAATGAGGTCTTTGCCCCAGCCCCATTGGAAGACAGCCACAATGAGGCCGTATGCCGCACCGATGGACAAGAGGTTCATGATGACGGCTTTAAGGGGAACGAGGAGGCTGCGGAAAACAGCCATTAATAAGAGGAATGACAAAATGAGAACTGCACCAATGAGATACGGCAAACGACCACCGATGTAATCGGCAAAGTCAACACTGGCGGCAGTGAAACCGCCCACTTTTGCGGTGACGCCTGTTGCCGGAATGACTTCATCACGCAAGGTGTGAACAAGTTGGGTGGTCTCTTTTTCTTGCGGCGAGCTCTTCGGGTAAACCACCACGAGAGCGAGTGGTTGGCCGTCAATTTCTGTTGTTGGACCAGCTGCGCTGAGTGGGCTTGGCGTAGCAAAGGCAATGTTTTCTGCTTGCGCGAGCGTGCTGGCAAAGGCCAACAGTTTTTCTGGTGAAGCTGCGGTGTCACCTTGAACGGTGACGAAAAGTGGGCCGTTAACGCCGGGGCCAAACCCTTCGGCGAGAAGGTCGTATGCCTGACGCGCCGTTGTTTTTTCTGGTTGGTTGCCCGTGTCACCAAAGCCAAGGCGAATGCTGAAGAGAGGAATGGAAAGAAGTACCAAAACGCTTGACGAGGAAATGAGTGCAGTCCACGGGCGACGCTGAACGAAACGACTCCAACGGAACCAAAAGGTGAGCTCGCGAGCTTTCGTAACACGCACCGGAATGGGTTGACGAAGCGAACGAAATACAAAACTCAGCGCAGTAATTACTGCTGCACCAACAAGACCGAGTAAGAAAACTGGCAGTGAGTGGAAAATAATTGCAGCGAGTGCTGAGAGCACTGCCACCGTGAGTGCAGCAATAGCGGCACGTGTGGTTACATCGATGCGATGTTTCACCATGCCAAGAAGTGCAGGGAGCAAAGTAACGGATGCGAGCATCATTACAAGAACGCCAATAGCTGCTCCTGTAGCGAGACCTCGGACAAAGGAGAGGCCCATGATGTACAAGCCAAGTAGTGAAATCATCACGGTGACACCAGCAAAAAGAACTGCTCTGCCGCTTGTATCAACTGCATCAACTACAGCTTCCTCTACAGACATCCCCGCCTGTAATCCTTCGCGGTATCGCGTAACAATGAACAGTGCGTAGTCGATGCCTACGCCAAGACCCACCATTGCCACCATTGAAGTGGTGAAGTCGGGCATCAAAGTTGCATGACTCAAAATGGTGACGGTGCTGACAGCAATACCTAAACCAAGAAGTGCAGTGCCAATGGGCAAGCCCATGGCGAGTACCGAGCCAAAAGCAAGAACAAGAATCACAATGGCGGCAAGAATGCCGAGCGCTTCACTTTCGGGCATTGTGAACTTGACGAAAATTTCTCCACCATATTCCACCTGAGCTCCGCTGACTTTGGTGAGAGTGGCGTCGCCAATTTCTTGCACCTCATCGGCGAAGGTAATACCTTCCTCTTGGCTTCTATTGCTGATGTCTAAGCGAGCAAAAGCAATTTTTCCTGACTGGCTGACCTGTTGCGGGTTGTCGTATGGGCTCATGGTGTCGACGCCCTCAATAGTTTCCACTTGAGCGAGAAATGATGCCATGGCGTCTTTGAGGCCTGGTGTGTTCAGGCCCTCGTCGCTTTTGAAGACCACTGTTGCTGAGAAGCCGGCTTTGTTGGGGTTTGCCTTTTCGAGAAGTTCTTGAACTTCACGCGACTCGCTATTGGGCAATACAAAGTCGGTACGGAAATCGCCCTTCATCGCGCCAGAGACAACAGCGACAATGAAAAAGAGGGGAATCCAGATTCCGAATACAACAATGCGGCGTCGGCGCACGCAAAACCGGGCGAGTGAACTCAACATGGGGTGCCTTTCGAACAAGATCTCGTCACAGGTTATGGGATTAGCCATTAGCATTTGTACTAATGCACGAAGAAAACGCACATGCGTGGCGGGTGAAGCGCCTCGACCGAGGGTGGAGCACACTTTTGGCGCACGATGGCAGCGAAATGCGCGTGCGAAACATTGGTGCAGAAGTTGCTGTGGGTGACTATGTGACCATTGACACAAACGAAGAGCGCGTGAGCGAAGTGTTGTTGCGCAAGTCGGCCATCATACGCCGGGCATCGTTCGAAGGCGCCCGTGCTACCTCGCATGTGGTTGCGGCAAATATCGACACCGTTTTTTTGCTGCATGCGGCGCCATCGGGGGTGAACCCACGCCGTCTAGAGCGAGAACTCATTTTGGCCTTCGACAGTGGGGCTACTCCTGTTGTGCTCCTGACCAAGTCAGATGCTGTTGATGCAGAAACAATTGCCGCACTCACCGAAGTAGTGCGCGAAGTTGCTCCCGATGTAGCTGTGCACGGGTTGAGTTCTCGCCAACAAGAAACTTTGGAAGTTCTGCATCAGTACACAAGCAATAACGAAACCATTGTGCTCTTAGGAGCAAGTGGAGTGGGCAAGTCGACCTTGGTGAATGCACTTGTGGGTGCACGAGTACAAAATGTGGGCGAAGTGCGCGAAGGCGACCAACGCGGGCGACACACAACGGTTGCTGCAGATCTTGTAGAAATTCCGAGTGGTGGGTGGCTTATTGATACACCCGGCTTGCGTGCGTTGAGTTTGTGGACAAGTGGTCATGGTATTGAAAAGGCCTTTGCCGATGTGTTCTCAATGTCGGAGAAATGTCGATTTCGTGATTGTAAACACGAGGACGAACCAGAGTGTGCTGTGCAAAATGCAATTAGCACGAACACGCTTTCACCGTTGCGATTAAGCAGCATGAAACGCCTCATTGCAGAAGAAGTTGCATTGGAAGAAGAGCAACGCGAACGCGAAAAAGCTAGTGATAGACGTGGTTTTCGCAAACCAAAAACTCCTTAAGTTGTTATTACCGCTCGTGTCGTTCACGACGTACTACCGTTGAGGAATGCCCCAAACTCTTGTTGTATTAGCTGCTGGAATGGGTTCGCGCTATGGCGGGCTAAAACAAATTGACCCCATGGGGCCATCGGGAGAAACGATTCTCGACTATTCGGTGTTCGACGCACTGCGTGCTGGCTTTAGCAAAGTGGTTTTCATCATTCGCCCCGACTTTGAAGCTGACTTTCGCAACAATGTTTCGTCAAAGTTCGAGCATCTTGTCGATGTGGAATATGCATTTCAAACACTCGACAAATTGCCCAGCGGTTGGAGTGTTCCTGTAGGCCGTGAAAAACCGTGGGGCACAACGCATGCCATTTTGTGTGCGGCAGATGTGGTGAAGGAAAACTTTGCTGTTATTAACGCCGATGACTTTTACGGCCAAGAATCGTATGCAGTATTAAATGAGGAATTGTCTGGGGTCGACTCGTTAGCAAACATTTTTTCTATGGTGGGTTTCACCCTGCGTAATACATTGTCCGACCACGGTTCCGTGGCGCGGGGAGTATGTACAACCAATGAAAATGCGTTACTCACTCATATTGACGAGATGACAAATCTGAGCCGCGCGGGGAGTGGTGCCCTGTACACGCGTGAAGACGGCAGCGTGCTGAATCTCACAGGCGATGAACCGGTGTCAATGAACATGTGGGGGTTTACCCCTCGGTTGTTCGACCACCTCGACCGTGTGTTCCAAGAGTTTTTGCGCACGGCGGGAACTGAATTAAAAAGCGAGTGTTTTATTCCGTTGACGGTGGGCCAGCTCATTACCGAGAAACACGTCACGTGCAAAGTACTGCGGAGTAATTCCACATGGTTTGGCGTGACATATAAAGAGGACAAAGAGATCGTTCAGGGGTCAATTGCCGCACTTGTTGAAAAAGGAAAATATCCAAAGAGCCTCTGGGGCTAGTTCTCCATCGTCATTCACGAGGCAGTACGGTAGAGACATGGATTTTGCACTCACACCTCGTTGCTTGGAATATCGTGAAAAATTGCTCGCCTACATGGACGAGATGATCTACCCCAATGAAGAACTGTACGAAGAGCAGTTGCGTGAAGCTGGCAATCCACATGCCCAGCCACCCATCATGGAAGAACTCAAAAAAGAGGCTCGCAAGCGCGGACTGTGGAACCTTTTCCAACCACACAAAGAGTGGGGACCTGGTTTAACCAACGCTGAGTATGCACCTCTTGCTGAAATTCTTGGTCGTTCAAGCATTGCTTCTGAGTCGTGCAACTGCAACGCTCCTGACACCGGCAACATGGAAGTACTCACCATGTTCGGCACTCCAGAACAGCAAGACCTCTGGTTGCGTCCGTTGCTTGAAGGCGAAATTCGTTCAGCATTTGCCATGACCGAGCCTGCCGTTGCCTCGAGCGACGCCACCAATATTTCACTGAGCATTGAACGCGATGGCGACCACTACGTGTTGAATGGCCGCAAGTGGTGGACCTCAAATGCGTTTCACCCCAATACAAAAATTCTCATTGTGATGGGTAAGACCGACCCCAAGGCAGCGCCGCATCAGCAGCAAAGCCAAATCTTGGTTCCTATCGACACACCAGGCGTGACGTTGAAGCGCAACCTCACTGTGTTTGGTTACATCGACCAAGAAGGTCACGCCGAAACCATTTTCGACAACGTGCGTGTTCCCGTGAGCAACCTCATTGCCAACGAAGGCGACGGCTTCATGATTAGCCAAGCACGACTCGGACCAGGACGTATTCACCACTGCATGCGCACCATTGGCGCAGCAGAACGTGCACTGGAAATGTTGTGTCAGCGCGCTTTGAACCGCACCACATTTGGTAAGCGAGTAGCAGAGCGTTCAAACATTCAAGACTGGATCGCTGAAGCTCGTATTGATCTTGAGATGATTCGTCTCTTGACAATGAAAACTGCTTGGCTCATGGACACTGTGGGCAACAAAGGTGCACGTACGGAAATTGCAGCGATCAAAGTTGCAGCACCAGTAATGGCGCTTAAAATTATTGACCGCGCCATTCAGGTGCACGGCGCTGGCGGCATTAGCCAAGACTTCCCATTGGCACGTATGTACGCACATATTCGTTCACTGCGCTTGGCTGACGGGCCAGACGAAGTGCACAAAATGATTATTTCGCGTGCAGAGCTTCGTAAGTACGATCCATCATTTCGTACCGACGGTGTGAGCAGCGCTGCTCCAAGTGGTGGTCGGGGCTAGATCGAGCCCAACCATGGCGCCTCCAGTACCTGAGGCGCCAACAAAAGTAGTTGCTCGATGAATATCGGCAAACTGCTTCACAATGGCAAGCCCTAATCCTGAACCTGGCATGGCTCGTGTTGCTGCTGCACGGTAGAAGCGATCGAAAACAAACTGGCGATCTTCGGGGGCAATACCCGGACCCGAGTCGTGCACTTCAATGCGCGTTCCTTTAATGAACACATCAACTTTGCTACCCGCTGGGCTGAATTTGATGGCGTTGTCGATGAGATTTGAAATAGCCCTGTCGAATTGTGCGGGGCGCACCACTACTTGTGCGGGCGAAGCGCTGTGCAGTTCCACTACACGACCCGAGCGGCGTTGGGCGCGTTCCGCAACTTCTTGTACAGCTTCAGCAATGTCGACAGAAACAGGGTCTTCTGAAGACCGTTGGTCGGAAGCAAGTGCAGAGAGTTCGCTCGAGAGCGCAGTGAGCTCATCAATTTCGGCACGAATGTCGTGAATAATTGCTTCGCGAGTGTGTTGTGGCAAGTCGGGGCGTTCAAGGAGTTCTGAGTTTGCACGCAAGCTGGTGAGAGGTGTGCGTAGCTCGTGACTCGCATCTTGTACTAGTTGCTTTTGTTGGGCAACAGAGTTGCCTAACGCTTGCAACATCGTGTTGAAACTGGAAACCAAGTCGGCAACCTCACCACTTGCCTTAATATCGATGAGCTGTGATGTGTCTTGTGTGGAAGCAATTTCCACTGCAGAGGCCGAGAGTTGTTCAATAGGTTTACTTGTGCGACGGGCAATGAACCATCCGGCTGCTGCAGCCATCACAATTCCACCAAAGCCAAATACGATGAGCCAGGTGCGCATTCCTGCTCGTGCATCTTCAATGTCGGTAATGTCGCGACCAAGTTGGAGTGCGCCACCACTAGGTAATGAAACTGTGAGTACACGATAAGAACTGCCCTCAACCGTGGTGTTGTATAACAAACTCAAACCGTCGGTTGCACTTTGTGCCAACGCGAGTTCGTCTGTCCGCACTTCTAGTACAGATGGTCCGAGGCTTGCTAAAACATTTCCATTAATGCCGATGACCTGTGTAATGGCATCAAATTCTGGTTGTAAAAGTGTGGGCCCAAGTGGTGAAGACATGCGGCCTGGAAAGCGTGGTTGCTCAAAGTTGCGGTTAATTTCACGCACAATGGTGCTGGCGCGAGACGAGAGCGATGCATCAACCTGCGAACGTAACTCGTGGCTTGCAATGATGTAGGCGCCGGCAGCAAGAGTGCCCACGGCAACAAAGGCAATTCCACCTGTTGCAATGGCAAGACGTGATCGCAAACTCATGGTTATGCCTTCACCGTGTAGCCAACTCCGCGAATGGTGTACACCACCCGCGACTCGCCACCTTCCTCAGTTTTGCGGCGCAGGTATCCGATATAAACATCAAGAGATTTTGAACCGGTTTCGAAATCGAAACCCCAGATTTCTTCGTACAACTGTTCACGGGTAACAACAAGACCGGTACGCAACATGAGTGCTTCGAGAAGGTCAAATTCCGTTTTCGTCAAACTCAATGGGCGATCGCCGCGCAATACCTCGCGTCGTGCAGTGTCGAGAGAGAGGTCACCTACACGCAACACCGTGTTAGCACCCGCCGGTTCTCGGCGTCGCAGAAGTGCGCGTACGCGTGCGAGAAGTTCGTCGATGGAAAAGGGCTTGACCAAATAGTCATCGGCACCGGCATCGAGCCCCGCTACGCGGTCGTTCACTTCATGCTTTGCAGTGAGGAGCAAAATAGGAACACGAATGCCGCGTGTGCGCACTTCACGACACACGGTCATGCCGTCGGCGAAGGGCATCATCACATCCATTACAACAACATCGGGTGGAGTTTTCGTAATGAAGGCAAGTGCCGCAGCACCATCGTTCACCATGCTGACGCGGTAACCCTCGAGCTCGAGCACACGTTGCACCGCAGAGCGCACAGCTGGGTCGTCTTCGGCAATGAGCACATGCGACGGAACCTGATTCATTCCAGATTTTTGCGGTGTAACCATAGTGTTTACGGTACTCAGGACCGCTGCACACTCAGTGCTACTACGGGTGCATTCTTTATCAATATTTACTATTAGGCGTCGTCAACAACACTAACTGCGAGGTCGAAACCGGTAGCAGCGAGGCGTGAACGAATGGCCACTTGAGAGCACACCACAACGCATGAAGTATGGGTGCTGCGTAGTTTTCCAGCGAAACCCATCAGAATTCCAATACCGGCATCGTCGAGCATCGAGAGGTCGTTGACGTTGACGACAAAAGGAGCGTTGGGGTGCTCTTGTGTGGCCTTATTCAACATGTCACTGAGATATGGCAAGGTAGACAAGGAAACCTCGCCGCTCAAACGCAGTACCGCCACGCCTTCGTGAAAGATGGTCTCGATGCGTAATTGCATGAGGTGACAATATCGGTTTTCGGCTACGGCTCGGTGAGCATAGATACATGTGCCCGCAGCGTGAGAGATGGAATGAAGGGCCCAAGTAGCGGTAGCGAGGTGTTTTCCTTGTATGTCATCGAAACCTGGGTAATGCCATCGGAGTTGGTGGCAACAACTGCCGATGGAGCAAAACCATTCTGTGTAGCAATTTCCTCTGCGGCTAATTGCGGGTCGGTGGAAACCGAGGCATAACGAGCCGCATTGCGTGCCACTTCCCATAGAGCAAGTTGTTGTCGAGCAACGATGGCAAATTGGGCAATCAGCATGACGAATACAACAAGCAGTGGAAGTGCGAGGGCAAACTCAATTGTTGCTTGCCCTTTTTCGTTCTTGCTAGCCAACTTCGACGCTGGCTTTATCGACTACCTGGTTGAAAACATTGTCGAACAACTCGCCGATGCGACCCGCACCGCCACCCGCGGTCGCCCAAGTGATAACAAGCACGGCTATGACCGCAGCGGCAAGGAGAATGAGTGCATATTCGGTAGTTGCCTGGCCATCGTCGTCGTGATGGCGCCCGAAGATGTGCTGAACAAAACGCTGAATGTAGAAGTTGCTGTGAAAGATCATGGTGCCTCCAGTATGTGAATTAGCTCAACGTGAGCGAGGAAAGTGCCCCAACAAGAATGGGCACGATGGTGAGAGTGACAAAGGAAGGCAGGACGCACACCACAAGAGGAAAAGACAATCGAATGGGAAGTTTCGCTGCATCCTCTTGGGCGATGCGCCTGCGCTCGCTGTGCGCTTCATGTGAAAGTCGTTCCAGCAATGGCGCAAGAGGCAGACCATCACGTTCCGAAGCAGCAAGTGCATTAACTACGCCCGTCGCCCCAGTGCCGAAGTGGCTCATGAGCAACGGTAAAGCATCTACGAAACGGGTGTGTGTTTCACTAGATACGAGTACCTCATTTGCCGCAGTGCGTACAAGTGGCTGAGACCACTGTGATATGGCCTGAAAACTTTGGTGCGTACTATTTCCGCTCTTCAAGAGCACCACAAGTAGGTCGATGAAGTCAATAAAGGCAGAAGCGGTGGCGTCAATTTTTCGATGAGCCAACTTCTTCATCCACCATCGACCTACAAAATTGAGTGCTGCACCAACTGCACAACACAGAAAACCAACGGGCGTGGTGAACAGAACATTTCGCACATTGGCATTAGTGGCCACCATCATGGAGCCAAAGGCAAGTGGCAACCACGACAATATGCGTGCAGAAAACAAAGCTTGTGCCGACTGGAGCCGACGCTCTTCACTTACGGAGTGGCGTTCACGCAGAACCCAACTTGCGCGCTCGAGTGCATAGCGCATACCAACGCCCCCTGCACTGGCGGCAACGATGGCTTGAATACCAAAGATCACGTCAGCCGGGGTATCTCCTGCACCTGGTGTAATGAGCACTTCTTCAAGGGGTGCGCCAATACGACAATGTAAAGCCAGGTTTTGGAAATGCACTTGCATATGTGCGGGAAGAAAAGGAAGCGCATCGTTCACCGCTGCGCGAAGTGAGTGACCAGTGTGAATTGACCTTTCAATTGCATCAAGAAAATTAGCAGTGGAGAGAGCCACTGAAAAGGGCTGTTTCTTGGAACGTAGTTTTCTGACCGTACGAGAACGAGATGAAACGACGGCTTGATTTTTCTGCATCGGAGCAAGCACATGAACAATGCGCAGCCGTGTCCGGTATTTGATGGCAGTACTCTCAACGGCTAAGTAAAAAGAGCAAAAGTAGAGTACGAATGCCACGAGTTGCATTACATCACCAATGAGAGATCGCCATTGCTGGGGTGCAAACTATGTGCAAGAACACTGGCGCTGTATGAGCCATGTGTGGTGAGCGTGTCGCTAATTTCCACCACTTGAGCAACGTGGCGGCTTCCTTGTGGCCCGCGTTCAACAAATACAACAATGTCAATAGCTGAGGCGATGTAGGAACGTACTGCGGCAAGTGGCCAGTTGGGTGTTGCTTGAAGCACCATGCTCTCGAGGCGATACAACGCATCGTGAGCACTATTTGCATGACAAGTAGACATTGAACCGGCATGCCCCGTGTTCATAGCTTGCAGCATGTCGAATGCTTCTGGGCCACGTACCTCACCCACAACGAGGCGGTCGGGCCGTAACCGCAAAGCGTGACGCACCAAATGTGATAGTGAAATTTCAGCAATGCCTTCGGCCGATGATGGTCGCGACTCGAGATACACCACATGCGGATGCTCGACGGCTAACTCATTGGTGTCTTCCAGTACGACAAGACGCTCATTGGGTAATGCCTCACTGGCAAGTGCGCTGAGCAGTGTTGTTTTTCCAGTAGATGTTGCACCAGCAACAATGATGTTGCGGCGCTGATGTACAACCGAGTGCAACAAGTCGCTCACACGACCATTGGTAAATGAAGAAATGCCAAGAGCACAAGATGAAAAGCGGCGGATGGTAAAGCACAGGCCATAAGGGCTCACGGGAGGAATAGCAGCACAGAGCCGTGACCCATCGCTGAGTCGGGCATCGACCACTGGGGAGGAAAGGTCAATGCGGCGCCCTATGGGAGCAAGCAAGCGTTCAAGAAGCGCCGCGGCTTCTCCGGGTGCGAGCGAGCCAGCGCGTTCAAGGCCAGCTGTACGTTCGGCCCACACCTCGGTGTTGTTATTGACAATGATCTCTTTGACGTCGGGGTCATTCACAAGGTCTTGTAAACCAGCAAAGTGTGGCTGAGCAAAATGGGTGCGCTGTTGCATTAGAGAAATGGCTTCTTTGGAACGGGTATTGAGAGCACTTCAACTAATGCACGCAAGCCTTCATTGAGTGCTGCCGGAATTCGGCTACTCAAGAGACCAGCATCAACCGCACGCGAAACACTGGGGTCAACTTTGATGGTGGAAACAATGGGAGTTTTCAACACCGTGGAAATATCGGTTGGTGTGAGCGCTCTGCCACTTTCTTCGAGCACAATGATGCCGTCGTTACGCAAGTAACCGTGGCTCATTTTGTTACTTGCCTTACGTAGTGCCAAGTAGCAGGGGCGCAGCACAAGAAACGTGCGATTGGCAATGCGCTCAAAGCTCTCGTTGAGTTCACCTGTTCCGACGTCAATGACCACTGGTGCGTCGTAGGAAAGTAGTTGGTTGGCAACTTCTTTCCAATTGTGTTCAACGGGGGTGCGCAACTCACGTGGTGCAAAAGAAAGTAATTTCAGTGAAGCATTGACATCGACAGGTTGAGTATCGGGTGGGTCGGGAATACCGAGCGCCGGGGCAAGTTCGCCAGTAAGGTCAACGATGTAACCTCCACCGCGGTGTTGGGCAGCGAGCATCATTGCGAGTGCGGCACTGGTAATGGTGGTTCCGCTGCCACCTTTGGGGGATCTACACACCACAATCATTGGTGCTCCTTTCACATGTCTTGGCCTCAAAATGGTGAGGTACTTCAATGTGTGATTTCAGGCGCAGTTTGTGGCAACTACTTTTCAGAAAGTCTCATTCAGAGCCAATACCCGATACTCTTTTCTTATGGAGGTGTCTGTGCGCCTGGTGGGCTCCGCCGCCTTCAAAGCGGTTGAGACGAGTGAACCTCGTCTGGCGGGTTCGATTCCCGTCCACCTCCGCCAAATGTGGAAGTTGTTTCTTCTTGCCATCGCGGGCTTTTGGTTATTGAGCCCCGCCATGAGCGCTCACGCCGACCCCGCACAACCGGGGAATACCCGCAGTGTTGTTACTGAGATATCGCCAGCTACCTCTGCAATTGAAGTCTCTATTGTTGGCGTTGATGCTTTTGTAAAAATGAAAGTACAACTGGGTCATAGTGCTGAAGTGATTGGTTATGACGAAGAGCCATATTTGCGTATTGATGAAAAGGGTCGAGTGTTTGAGAACTCATGGTCGCCCACTGTGGTTATCAATCAAACGCGTTATGGAACAGGCAGCACGGTTCCTACAGACTATGAAAGCACCGATGCGCCAACCTGGAGACAAATAGCAACAAACGGTGAAGCAATATGGCACGACCATCGTGTGCATTGGATGAGCCCGTTGAAACCTGCGGTCATCAACGATGAAGGCCTAGTGCAAAATTGGCAAATCGACATGAAGGTCGATGGCGCAACTACTGCTGTGCTCGGAAACTTATATGTTGAAGATGCACCAGGTTCATGGTGGTGGTTACTCGTAGTTCCCGCAGCAGCCAGTGCATTGTTTATGAAGAAGCGACTACGCCATGTTGCTTTGATGAGTGTGAGTACTGCTGTGACGGTTCTTGGAGTCGCACAATATTTCTCTTTGCCAAGCCCAGCACGCGATACGCCATCACTCATTGCATTGGGTGTTGTTGCTCTACTTCTCACACTCGTTGCTACGGCTTTGCGTGGTGAAGAGTTTGTGGCGGCTGTTTCCACGGCAGCAGGTATTGCTCTCGTTGTCGCCGTCGGGCTGCATCGCAATCAAGTGACACATCGATTTGTTCCCGGCATGGGAGACGCATGGTTTGTGCGCTTCATTCTTCCCGTTGCGTTAGGCATGGGTGCAGTTGCAATATGGCACGGCCTCAATGCGTTGTTGCGTGTGCCTCAACCAGTTCTTGCTCGCAGCGAAGAAAACTAAACAGCAAGAAGGTCGCGTGCACCGGTGTCGCTTGACGGGTGACGCAACTTGCTCATGGCACGAGCTTCAATTTGGCGAATGCGCTCGCGAGTGAGGTTGAAGTGGTCGCCCACTTCTTCCAACGTGCGTGGCTCGCCACGATCGAGACCAAAACGCAATTTCAAGATTTCGCGTTCGCGCTCATCGAGCGGTGCAAGGAGTCGCTGAATTTCTTCTGGCAACAATGCAGTAGCAGCAACTTCAAATGGTGACTCGGCCGAGCGGTCTTCCACCACGTCGCCAAGTTCTGCATCGCCATCTTCACGCAATGGTTCAGACAATGAAAGAGGTTCTGCAGCAAAGCGCAACGCCTCGGTGACTTTGTCTTCGGGCATTTCCACTTCTTTGGAAAGTTCAGCCAAAGTTGCGGGGCGACCGTATTTCAATTCGAGTCGTGAGCGAGCCTTTTGCAAACGTGCAAGCGTGTCGCCAGCGTGAACCGGAAGGCGAATGGTGCGACCAGTGTTGGCAATACCGCGAGTGATGGCCTGACGGATCCACCAGGTTGCATACGTAGAGAATTTAAAACCTTTGCGCCAGTCGAATTTTTCAACGGCATGCATGAGGCCAAGGTTGCCTTCTTGAATGAGGTCGAGGAGTGGCAAGCCAGATGCTTGGTACTTCTTGGCAATAGAGACCACGAGGCGCAGGTTGGATTGCACGAATGCGCGCTCGGCGGTTTCGCCTTCTTTTGCTGCGCGCTTCAATTCACGCTTCTTGGTAGGCGAGAGAGTTTTTTCTTGTTCGGCAAGTTCTACTTGAGCTTCTTTGCCAGCCTCAATAGCTTTGGCTAAACGAACTTCGTCGTCTTTGGTGAGCAGGGCGTATTGGCCAATGTCGGTGAGATATAGCCGAACAAGGTCTTCCTCATCGCGGTCGACACGGTCCTTAGCCATGAATGCTCCCTCTCAGCCCAATGTTCCCCAGCGGGGAACCCGCCTTACGATACCGACGCCATGTGGCGTGACAACCAACATTGAGCCGATTTCTGTAACGTGAGAGATATGGCAAATCCACTCTTGAATGAGAAGTCAATGAAGCAGGCAGCACAGCGCGGCTGGGCAGCCTCAGAAGCCGATGCTGGCACTGCGAAAAGTGCACAAACCACGGCAATTCCACCCCTTTCCGATGGCCCAGTGAGCCCGTGGGCAGGAACCCGAGCAGCGGGCGACACCATGACCGCGAGTGGTGCGGCAACGGCCACTTTGACCCTTTTGGCAATTTTGTTGGGCGCAGCCACCTTCGGCTGGAGCCTTGTGAGTGAGCCTGTTGCCGGCCAAGTGCAGTTCCCGGGCTGGATCCTTGCGGGCATGTTGGTGGGTCTGGTGTGCGCTTTAGGTGCAAGTTTTCGCCCGCAGTACGCCCGTGTTTTAGGCCCGATATATGCCATTGCACAAGGTGTTGTGGTGGGTGCCATTTCGCGCGCGTACAGCATTCAATACAGCGGCATTGTGCTGCAAGCAGTTGGTGCAACACTCGGAGTTTTTGTAGCGATGTTGGTGATGTATCGCACAGGCATTATTCGTGTGAACGACAAATTCCGCCGTGTAGTGATGAGTGCCATGGTGGGTTTACTCATTTTTTACGGCGTGTCGTTCCTCTTCAACCTGCTGGGTGCAAACATCACATTTTTCAACGACGCCAGTTTGTTGGGCATAGGGTTCAGCATTTTCGTTGCTGGTCTTGCTGCTGCAAGCCTGGCTCTCGACTTCGACTTCATTGAACGCGGTGAAAAAGAAGGACTACCCAAACAAATGGAGTGGTTTGCTGCGCTCGGTGTGGTCATCACACTCGTGTGGTTGTATCTCGAAATTCTGCGCTTGTTGGCGAAGCTGCGCGATAACTAAAGCGAGGAAATACTGCGCACAGTGGGTTGCGCTGCAAGAAGTTCGCTCGGAAGTTCTTGACCCGTTGTTTCACAGGTCCAGTACGTGCCAGCTTCAAGGCGGGCAAGTGCTGTTTCTACGTCGGCAAGATCTTTCTCAATGGTGTCGAGGTCGACAGCGTCGGGGTTGATTTCTGGGGCTGACGAAGCAAACTCATTTTCCATAGAGCAGAGGTTAGTACTTCTCTTGCCGTGGCAGATAGTGTTGCGTTCTATGTCAAGTGCACCCGCTTTCCCACCTTTCGACGGATCCGCCCCACAGCAGCAAAAATTTGCCGCATACCCAGAAATGGGCATTGACCCCGCCAAGCGCTACACCGCAACGATGGAAACATCAATGGGCACCATGGTCATTGCACTCGACCCCATTAAGGCACCAAAAACAGTGAACAGTTTTGTGTTCCTTGCCTTGAATCATTATTTCGACGGCATCATTTTCCACCGCATCATCAACGGTTTTGTCTGCCAAGGTGGCGACCCAACAGGTACCGGCACCGGTGGCCCTGGTTATCGCTTTGAAGACGAACTTCCTTCAGCTGGCCAGTATCAAGTGGGCTCATTCGCAATGGCGAACGCTGGGCCAAACACCAATGGTTCACAGTTCTTCATTATTTCTGGACCCGACGGCTGCCGCTTGCCGCCAGCGTATGCATTGTTCGGCCAAGTTGTTAAAGGTCTCGAAGTTGTTGATGCAATGCAAAAAGTTGCAACCGGTTCTGGCGATCGTCCAAAAACCGATGTGGTCATCAACTCGGTCACCATTACCGTCGCCGACTAATTCGTGGCACCGCTCGTTGCAGTTGCGGGTCGCACGGCAAGTGCGGGGAAAGTTTCTCGCGATGCAGTGACCTTTGCTGGGCAACGTTATTTAGATGCACTTCTTCGTGCGGGTGGCGAGCCATTTGTTGTTACTCCACGTCAATTAACTGCAGATGCTGCACAAGAAGTAATGAGTACCTGTGATGCACTGTTGCTCATCGGCGGGCCCGATGTTGACCCAGCGTTATATGGGCACGAGCCCCACTCGCGTACTTACGGTGTGAACGCTTTACAAGATCACTTTGAAATCTCTTTATTGCGCGCAGCGATGTTGCTGAATAAACCAGTTCTTGCGGTCTGTAGAGGAATTCAATTGGTCAATGTGGCATTAGGTGGAACATTGCATCAACACATTGACGACGACACCACGGTTGCACACAAACCAGTGAACTTTCCCGATGGTGATGAGTTCGCCATTCATTCCGTGCGTATTGCTGAAGGTTCACAAGTGCATCGTGTTGTTGGTGCAACCAATATTGATGTTGCATCATTTCATCATCAAGCAATTGATGAACTTGGCGCAGGGCTCACTGCAGTTGCGTGGTCGAGTGATGGTTTCATTGAAGCAGTAGAACACAACACGAGTTGGTTACTTGCAGTGCAATGGCACCCAGAAGATACGGCCGCGCACGACCCTTATGCACAGGCTCTTTACGATGCAGTAGTGGGCGCAGTTAAGTCGCCATCAATTGCCCAGCGAAATGTGCGTGTAATCACATCGCCTAATGGCTGAGCTACTACATGTTCCGTGAGTGGAAGATACGGCAGTCGCAGTGGAAAGCGCGACCATGCAGGAAGAAGCGACACTGCTGCAGCAGCGATGAGTGAGTACG
>Ga0315909_10001452_pt1 | contig 32118 bp, 51 predicted proteins | sample LakEriMetagenome_11_FD_203527 | JGI IMG/M metagenome (GOLD analysis project Ga0315909, IMG submission 203527) | Freshwater fungal communities from buoy surface, Lake Erie, Ohio, United States - Buoy 2 MA125 | ecosystem: Environmental > Aquatic > Freshwater > Lake | place: USA: Lake Erie, Ohio... | reverse complement strand
AACACAATTGAAAGGTTAACCATGCCAAGAGAAGTAACTATTCCCGCAGAAACGGTTTATGAGGAAATTCAATCATTGTTGGCGTAACCGATGCTAACGGCACATTTCTTGTTCCACAACAGTTTAAAACCTATGACATTTATAACGATATGTATATTAACTTAAATTCGGCTAATCCAATTTGGAATCCTAGCAAACCTGCAGGAACCTATTTCAATGAAGATTTATGGCACTTTATTGATATTTTAAGGGGTGAATAATGGGTGGTTTTTCAGCACAATTGCAGTCTCCTCAATCCTCTAACCCTGCGGGTAAAGGTGCGGGGATGTCTGCCATGCAAATGGGGCAAAACCCTATTGAGACTTCCCCTGAAGAGCAAATGATGAAAATGCAACAACTTCAGATGGAACAACCTAGTTTTCCTCAAGGCAACCAAATGCCCCAAGACAACATGGGACCGCCTTTGGGCGGGTTGGGTGGGTTAATGGGTGGCAAAATAACCATGCCAGGCCAAGGTGGTCAGCCTCAATTAGGTATGCCTAATGCCTATTCAAACACCATGCAACCATGGGATAATCAACTTAATCAATCTAACGGCACGGGTTTTCAACCCTTCAAAATGTCTGGTAAAGGAGCTTAATCATGGGTGCAGGAAAAGGTTCAAGTACTTCATCAGTACAAATGACTCCGGAGCAAACGGAATTATTAAAACTTCAAACTGGTGCGCTTAAAGAAACATTTCTTCCCGCTTACCAAAAAACAGTAACAGGTGCTGAAGAGCGCATGAATTTGGCGCAACCTTATGCAAATGAAGCAGCTAAAACTGCTTTTAATACTTTTGGTGATGTTTCAAAAATAGGTTTTGAAGCTGGCACTAAAGCTTATGGTTCTGGAATGAATCAATTAGAGCAATTATTTGATCCTAACTATGAGCAAAATCAGATTAATGCCGCTTTGCAAGCAGGTCGTGAATCTGCTCGTGAATCTCAGGCAGGTCAAAATGCTATGTATGGAGCCGCAGGTGGTTTAGGTTCATCTCGCATGGCTTTGGCTGATCGTAATCTGTCTTCCTTGAACGCTCAACGACAAGCCACTGCTGCCGCTGGCGCACAAGCTCAAGTTCAACAAAATCGCATGGGTGCGGCTACTTCAATGTTGCAAGCGGGTAAAACTTTGGCCGATCTTGGTATGACTTCAACTGGCGCAAGAATTACTGCTGCTCAATCTCCAATGGATTTGTATTCAAAATATGCTGCGGTTGTTTACGGAACACCTCAAGCTTCTACAACTGCTAATTTTGCTGGTACACAAGGTCAAAAGACTTCCAGCAAAGGTTTTGGAATTTAAGGAAATATCATGGCAGCAGATGTACCTTTCGGACTTAGTTTTGGCAACCCTGCTAAATATATGGGGCAAAGCCCTTTGGCTGAAATTGGCAAGGCAGCAAAAACAGGTTTAGTTCTGTATGGATTGCAACAAAGTGGTGCAATTGAAGCATTAGATAAACTTGGTGTTAAACCTAATCAAGCAGGTACATTTTCTTATAACAATCCTGCTGCACCTACTGCTGCTGTTCCTCCTTCTGGTGTTGCTACACAACCTGTAATGCCTAATACTAATACTAATGCTTTTACTCCTGCCATAGCTACTCCTGTTTATGACAGTGCAGCTCCACCTATATCAACAACACCTCCTGCCAACATTGGTTTTGATGTTCTTGATGGAAAATACAATGGTGCTGAAACTTCATTTGTAAACCCACAAGCGCAACGAGATTCATTGGTTTTGCCACAACAAACTGGATATAACCAAATATTAGCCACTGGCAATGAATACCAACAAATGCCAGGTTATGGCAAACTAGCTAAAGCCATGCAAGGTATGGCTGGTGGAATGATGGGATAAGGAACAATCATGGCAGAAACTATTGAACAAAAAGCTCCTGTAACAACTGAAAGCTCTTCAGTTACGATTTATCCAAGTGCTTTGCAAGATGCTGCCGCTATTAAAGATTCGGCTAATGCTGCTTTGGCAACTCGTGATACTAAAGGTTTAATCAATGCTGCCCAACAAATGGGTGTTGATACACCTCAAGGCAACGCTGCGCTTAAAACTGCTCAAGAGATGCAGGAAAGATCTAATACATTTGCACAAGTTGTTGCACCTATTAACAATGCAAAAACTGATGGTGAGCGCAATCTTGCTGCTGCCAAAGCTTTGCGAAATGTTAGCCAAGAACCTTTATATGGCCAAGCATTAATTGCTTTTATGATGGGTCAAAAAGAAGCTGCTTTTAATTTGGCCACTGGTGGTGCTTTAAAGACCACTACTGAATATGCCAAAGACAATGGCAACATTATCCAAGTCACTGTTAATGCTCTAGGTCAACCACAAGGATATTTTGATGTTGAACAAAAACGTGTCCTTACTCCTGAAGAATATTCAAAGCGGGGTGGTAGCACTTCTGACATCGACAAAACTTTTGCTATTAGAAGTGCAGAAGAAAATCGTTCACGCTATAACTCAGCGTTTCAAAACGAAAGAGTAGCGGTAAACAAATGGACAGAGGCTTATGCTGGCCTTGCACCAAAACTTGAATTCTTAGATAAATTTTACAGGACAGCAAAAACTGACCTTGCTCCTGATGAATACGCAAAATTAGTTGGTGCTATTAATCAAAGTGTTGGCCAATCAAGCACTAAAGCCAATAGCTCAACTTATTTCAATCAAATCAATGACAGTAAAAATAAGAAAGAATCAATTAAAGTTGATGCAGGTCTTGCCGCTAAATTGCGGATTCCTGCTCAATTAATTGGTACTGAATTTACTGTTGATGGAAACTATCTTGTTTCTAAAAGCAATGGAAGTTCATATGATTATGGTTTGTTAAAACAACAAACTGATTCTGCCAATCTTTCTTCTGAGGCTACTCAAAATAGTCAATCAACATTAGATAGTATTGTTACTTCTAAGAAGTTTCAAGATTCTATTGCAGGTAAATCTCCACAAGAAAAAGCTAGGTTGATTCAGGAAATGAAAACTGCCATTCAATTTGGCAATGAGGTGGGGTCTGAGTTAAATAAAGCTGTTGATCAATACGGCAAGCCAGCATTTATTTCTTTGCCAACTGCTGCATCATTTACTGATACGCAAGCCCAAGCAATGGTTCAACTTGCTCAACATAAGCAAAACGCAGAACAAATTGCGGCTTATAGAGATCACTTTGATAAAAATGCCAAGCATTACGATGAGACAAAGACTTTGCCAGTGCCTGGCTCCATTGGTGCGGCCTACACTTCTAAACCTATCTTTAATGAGATTCGTGATCGTTGGTCTAATGATATTGCTAGAATTTTTGAAAGTGAATATGTTGCTCGTGGTGCAAAGCAGACTACTGCCAAACCAAAACCTCAAGGTCAATCTACGGCTCCTGTAGCACCACCACAAAGCAACAAACCACCTTCTTTGTCAGAACTTAGAAGACAAGCCGGAGGTAAATGATGGCTAAATTTGATGAAGAAAAATTCCGAGCTTTAGCAAAAGCTGCTGGCTATGGTGATGCTGAAATTGAAGCAGAAATAAAATTAGAGAAAGCACCCGCTGGTGCTGCCGTACCTAATATTGTTCCTATTGCTGATGGTAGAGACACAACTGCCGCTTTTGAAAAAGAAGCACAAGCAAAGGGCGCAGAACTTATAACATCTGCAAAAGAAGAAAAAGAAAAAACTTTAACAGAACCACCATTTGATTTTGTAAAAGCTATTAATTCACCTGTTGGATATGTAACAGGGGCTGCTGCTATTGCCGCTCTTACTGCTGGTACTGGATATGCTTTTGGTAAAGCTAGATCAGGACTTAGCGGTATTAACCAGCGAAAAATTGGTCAACAACCAATAGACAGAACAATTGATATCCCAATGGATACAGTTGAAAAAAGGAACATGAGCCCGTTTGCTCAACAGTTTGAAACAACTTATGGTGTTCCTTTGGCTGATGCCGAAAGATTAACAGGTGGGCCAATTACCAATCCTAAAGATGCGGCTATTGTTGGCGGTGCATTAAAGAATCAAGGTGGTATTTCTGTAAATAATCCTTATCAAACAAGTTCGTATACACAAGCACCTGCACCTGTTGCGCCTACTGCACCTGCTATGCCACAAGCAAATGCACCTGTTGCACCTATTGACCCGCTTGCACCTAGACCTAATCCATACATGACACCTAGCGTTCAAGAAGGTGTAGCAACTGGCAATACTGCCCAAGCGGTTCAAACTGTTGTTGCTAAAGAACTTGATAAAGCTACAGGTGTTGCGCCTACCCTAGCCACATTTAATCGTGATGCTAATGGCAATATTGAATATCCAAAAGGTATGAGTCCTGCTGCTAGACAAGGTGCTGAAGCATTTGCTCAACAGTATCCTGACAATGCTAAAGCTTTGGCTGCTGAAGGTCGCTTTGGTATTTTGGGTGCTGGCTCTGGCGACAACAACTTATTTAATTCTTATGGCTCTGACATGATGAAGAGAATTCGTGATGAAGTAAATCAAGGTCAAATGGTTGGACCATACGGAAATTATGAAGGCAAAGTAAATCCGGCCATCAAAGCTATTTCTCCTGAGACTGCTTTAGGTAAAGAGCTTGCTGATTTAAGAGCTTCACAAACTGGTGGCAATTTTGGCCCCCTTGGAACACCTGCAAGTATTGGTGGCAAAAAAGGTGGATTGCTTACTGGTGCAAATACAGTAACCAAGGCAATTAAAGCGGGTGGTCCTGCTATGCTTTTGATGAGTATTGCTGATGCCGCCAATGCTGCTCAACAGGGTAGATATGGTGAAGCTGCAATTCGTAGTGCTGATGTAGCAACAGACTATCTGCCAATGATTTCTCAATTGAAGCAAGGTTTAGCACCTCGTGAAGCTGGCGCACCTACTGTATCTCAGCAAACAATTGAAAGCTCTGCATTGCTTGGTAGCCCTTATGCTCAAACTGAATGGGCTAAGAAACAAAGATTAAAAGAGAAAGCTGGTGCTGGCCGTGGCATTGCTCCTCCTTCTGCCTACATGAGGTAAATATGTCTGAAGTATCACACGCTCAAATATTTGAACGCCTTATTAAGGTGGAAGAAAAAGTAGATCGTATTGAAAAGAATACAGAAAATGTCGTGAACGCTTTTAATGCGGCACAGGGTGCATTTACTGTTTTAGAAATGCTTGGGAAGCTTGCAAGGCCATTACTTTGGATTGGTGGATTGTTTACTGCTGCAGTAATTGCATGGCAGAACTTTAAATCACATTTTTGAAAGGTCATCATGGCTACAGGTTTGTACGCAAACATTCATGCTAAACGCAAACGCATTGCTGAAGGTTCAGGCGAGAAGATGAAGAAGCCTGGCACTAAGGGTGCGCCTACCAAAAAAGATTTCACAAAGTCTGCAAAAACTGCTAAAAAATGAAAGATTGGGCTGTTGCTTTTACAAGTGCAGTCCTTTTTAGCATTACTGTCATTTGGTGTGCTTACATTATTGTGTGGGCATGGTATTAGCGTTTTTATTGGCTGTAGCTATTGAGTACAGATGTGTTAAGTGGGTTTGGGTTGGCGATGTGTACAACCGGAAAGTCTACTGTATTGAATGGAAAAAGGTAGATAAAAAATGATAGACCCCATCACAGCACTAGAAGGATTACAGAGCGCAATAGCAGTTGTAAAAAAAGCCGCCAAAATTGCAAATGATTTAGGTGGGTTAGCTGGCGTTGTTGGCAAACTATTTGATGCCCGTAGCCAAGCAACTAGGGCGATGGTTGAGGCTAAAAGGTCAGGCAACAAATCTAACTTTAGCGTTGCCATGCAAATAGAAAATTTGTTGATGGAAACGGCTAAGTTGGAATCTCAACTTCAACTGCTGTATATGCAGACGGGCCATATAGACGTATGGAATAAGATTAAAGCAAGAGCCGCTGAGATGGACAGGGATGATGCGATAGCTGCTCGTAAAGCCAAAGAAGAAGAACAAAGGAAAAAGGATTTAGAGGCAGAACAAATGCAATGGGCGGTTGCTATTGTCATCATCGTTATGTTTGTTGGCGCAGTGGGTTGGGGGCTTACACAAATTAACGAACTATGTGCTACAGCAAGGTGCGGTAGGTGAATGAGTACCAAAAACAGGCTGACAAATTCTTTAAGATATTTGCTAAACTTTATGTGGCATATCTAGTGGTTGGTCTGCTTCCTCACCTACCTGACGAATTGGCGGGAAAAATTGTCGATAAACTTCTTGGAATGATTGGACTGTAATGCTATCTTTATTTTCTACACTCGGTGGTTTGCTTATATCAGGCTTACCAAAACTCCTAGACTTCTTTCAAAACAAAGATGACCAAAGGCATGAACTTGCTTTGGCTAGGGTTCAAGTAGAACTACAGTTACAAATGATGGCTCAAGGCTTTAAGGCCCAAGAGCGCATGGAAGAGATTCGCACAGACCAGATTGCCATGCAAACTGATGCCCAAATGACAGAAGCTGCTTTGGCGCATGATGAGAAAATCATGGAGAAGGCAAGCACTTGGGTGGTTAACTTTGTGGGCACTGTAAGACCTATTGTGACTTACATCTTTATCTTTGAACTATGTGCAATCAACGCATGGATTGCTTACTATGTTTATAGCAGACCTAGCTTAGTCAATAACATGGATGATTTAATTCGAGTTACTGACATTATTTTCTCAGGCGATGAAATGGCTATGCTTGGAGGGATTATCGGTTTCTGGTTTGGCTCACGTTCATGGGCTAAGAAATGAAAATCAGCGAAAAAGGCGAACATCTGATGCACTTCTTTGAAGGCTACAGAACACGCCCGTATCGATGCAGTGCTGCGATTTGGACAGTGGGTTGGGGCCACGCTATGTATAGCGACCAACTAAACCTCCCAAACGTGCGTAAAGAGGGTTACACGGGGCTTATCAGATCTGATTACCAACTTAAAGGGGAAGACAATCGTGTATGGTCGAAAGAGGAACTGGTCGATTTATTCAAGATGGACATCAATTCTTTTGAACGTGGTGTTCTTCGACTTTCTCCTAATCTTGCTAGTCATCAAAGCAAATTCGATGCTGTTGTCTCTTTTGCGTACAACGCTGGGTTAGGAAATTACCAACGATCAACCATTCGCATGAAGGTCAATCGTGGTGATTGGGATGGTGCTGCCGAGGCTTTTATGTCATGGACCAAAGCAGGTGGTAAAGAAGTTGCGGGATTGGTTAAAAGACGCAAAGCAGAAGTAGTTTTGTTTTTAAGCTAATTCTTTGACAAAAATACCTTCTTTATTAAGAAACCCTTTTCGGTTCTTAATTTCTTGATAGGCCCCCTCAAGGCAGGTAACAAGGTCAAGGTCGGAACAAGCGCATCCCATTATTAGGGTTACCAAAATGTCTCCATAGGCATCTTTGATTTCTTCCCTGTCATTATTTGATATTGCGGTAAACAATTCCAATAATTCTTCTTGGGTTTTCAATGCTTGAGCATATGGTGTACTGTTCTGAACAATGCCACGAGCTTCGCCCCATTGAATTACTTTCATTTCTATATCTGCATAGCTCATTCTTCATCCTCCAAAAACGCATCACCAAAATTGGAATTTATTCCAGTACTGGTATTAAAAAAGTTATCACCAACTTTTGTCATAAACTCACCATTGTTGTTGATATAGCCACCACCAACTTTGTTAAACACATCACCATTTTGGTTGATTAACATGGTGTCAGTTTTTGTATAACTGTCGCCAGAGAATAGATCTATTAGAAATCTCATACTATCCTCCATACAGTCATATTACGGCCATTAGGACCCTTTACCCGAATGCCTGAATCTTCGATAAACCCTCTTTCTACCAAAGTAGAACGCCTGGCTCTGTAGGTAGATTTGTGGGTTTTGAAATGCTCATTCATCTGATCGTCTGTGAAGCCTTTACTGCCTCGCATGGCTGCATATTCATAGACTGCCCCCTCAATGTTTGGCAGGGCCAGCATAATGCTTTTGGCGGCTTCTACTGAAGTGTCTTTAGCATCTTTACGAAACATTTTAAATAAATTAATCATTACTTTCTCCTATTAGGTGGACTTGTCTGTGGTGTGATGAGCATAACCAAACTACATCAAGTGGTCTTGAATAATCTGGATGATGTGCTTCTGCTTTTTCACCACAAACAAAACAAGCTTGTTTTATTAAAATTCCTTTTTTTATTGCACGAAAAACTTTTGCTTGAGCATTTTTTCTTTCTGGATATTTTTTTCTCCAATTATCTTTTCTGTTTTTCATCATTTCTGAATAAACAAAAGTTCTTTCGTACATTGAATCTTTTATTTTTTTGCACTCTTTACAATAAGAAGAGCAATTAGATTTTTTTCTAATATCTTTGTGAAAAAAACTGCTGTCTTTTTCTTTTTTGCATGAACTGCATTTAGCCATGTGAATCTCCATGACGAATCCAATAAGATTGGCAAAGCAGGGATTCAATCTGCTCTGTCCCCCGTCAGGTTAGCCAAATAACAGTATACATAAAAAAAAGGGGTACTCGCTACGTCTATGTTCGTCCGGCAGAATTACCGCATAGCATCCGCTTTCCCCTCGTTTAATTAAAAGGGTGCGTCATCCTCAAAATCCATGCCCTTGGATTTTCGGGTGGGGGTAGAACTTTGACGAACAGGCTTGTCACCATCAAATGGCTCACGAGCGTTAATCCATCCATCCCATCCACCAACAGGCATGGTGTCCATTTTGAATGAGATGTTGCCCTCATCATTGATGAACACTGAACCGCATTTGGAATAGCGTTTCTTCATGTCACCTGTTTTTGGGTCTTTGTATTCACCCACTGTTGCAATTGCGTCTAAGCGTTTCATGTACTTTCCTTCATTTTTTCTTTGTATGCCTTGATGGCAGACCTTACCTTACTATCAGGCTTGAGCGTATCCCAAACCCTAATGCGAACTTCGTTATCTGTAATAGATTCCCATTCGCCATACATACCAGCTTCATCACCAGCATCGTATCTCTCTTTGATGGCAGCAACTACCGCATCAATAATCCCTGTATCAAGCTCTGGCAGGTCTTCACCCGCATAGATGTACAGACCTAGCCCATGGAGGCTTAAAGCCTTTGTCATGCAACGCATGATGGCAGTGTTTACTTGAAATGCATCTGCTCCAACAATGGCTTTGTTGCGATGGTCCATGACAGGCAGTTGGCAGGTCATTGGCTTGCCAAACATAGTGACTGTTACCCAAACCATGTAAGTGCCATTGATCTCTGTATAGCACTTGTCGCCAAACATCATCACTTGAAAGTGTGCATTGGGGTCGGCCCTAAGAGCCTGATCCCATGCCCAAGCCCATGATAGGTATGTCAGGTTGCCTTTTTTCTCTGTATGCTCGTTTACGTTCAGTTTGAGCAGGTCATTTACTGTCATGTTATACCTTGTGGTTTTTGAATGCATTGTCATATTCTTCCTTGATGATCTCTAGTTGAGTGTTGTCATCAAGGTCTTTGAAATCTACCCAATCCATCTCACCACAACAGACAAGCTTTTGTCCTTTAGGTTGGACGCAATAGGGGCAGTACTTTGTGTGGGCGTACTCTTCTTTGTACTCAATGATGTAATTGTTCACGAGGTCCCCCTGTCGATCAATTAGGCTTTGGAGTTTCAAGTTTTTCTACTTTCTTAGCCAACAACCAATTGTCGCCAAGATATCGGATAGAACGAATCCATTGACGTTGATAGCTACGAATTGTTTGGGGGGGTGCGTCATATGTTTGGAATAACTGACGTACATATTTGAGGGCGTGTGTGTTCATTACTTTCTCCTTAAGATAAAATTTTAATTTCTGACTCATCACTTTCAGCAACAAGAGTGATTCTTATGTCACCATCTTTTGTGCGGATAGTCAGTTCTCTGTAGATGCCTGAAGAGATCTCTGCAATTGAACCAAGTTCAACATCAATTACTTTCGTAAATTCCATGCTCATCATTTTACTTTCTCCTTAGTGAAGTGAATCGTATGCTTTGTCAAAGAGGACATCACCATTCTGATCGGCTAGTTTGACTAGTTCCTCATCATTAAGTGGTGTGCCATCTTCGTAGCAAGCGTAACTGAAGTACGCATCTGAGAAATCAGGATAATCCCTACTATCGACACCATCTACTTCAATGTCGATAACTTTTCTGCCGTTTAGTGTTGCCATTACTTTCTCCTTTAGAGCCCCTAATGTGCCATGGCTAAAAAATTATTTGTATTAGGATAAACCCTAATAGACAGACAAAAAAACAACACTAATATTCTGAGCATGAACATCGAACAATCCGAACAAGCCTGTGCTGAAGCATTACTTGCTTACGCCTATAACTTAGTTATAACTTACAACCAACACCCTGGTGACCGAGATGCTGCCATGGTTGGTTTAATAGCTAGAGCATTGGAGCTTCATGTGGAACGACCAATAAACATAATTGGGATGTACCAATGAAAACAACTGACAAGTACGACCCTGTTATCCAGTGCATTGGGAAGCATCCTTTCCCTACATTCACTGTGGCTGAATCTACAATTTCTAAGAAAAGAGATCATTCTTTTCAGATTTATAAATGCCCTCATTGCGGATTTTTCCACATGGGTCATTCGACTACAAATTACAAGAACTTGAAGCGTAGTCAAAAATAGGTTATATTAATTTGAAACACGGCTAGGTTTGGGGTTGCTCCCAAGCCGAAAAGAGTTATCCCTTCTCCTGCCGAAGTTTCTTTAAAGGGTGTTTAAAAAGCGGATTTTATGCACTACTATCAGTTTCACATCGGTGACTACATGAGTCACACACGCCATTTATCGTTGTACGAAGATTTGGCTTACAGGCGGTTACTAGACTTCTATTTTCTCCATGAGCAACCCATCAAGCATAGGGATGTTGCCCGTCAGATTGGCATGAGAGAGCATGAAGAGGATGTGCTGACAGTCCTAAACGAATTCTTTCTTTCTACCCCTGAAGGCTTTGTTAACCCAAGGGCTGACAAGGAAATTCAACAATATAAAGAGTATTCTGAAGCAGGAAAACGTGGGGCTGCTAAGAGGTGGTCAAAGCCCCCTCATGGGGAGGTTAATAGCCCCCCCAATGCTACCCCAATAGCAACCAATAACCATAAACCATTACCCACTAACCATAAACCAATAGTAGAGAAGTCACAGCGTGGCTCACGCCTCGCCAATGATTGGGTTTTGCCAAACGAATGGGAATACTGGGCCAACAAAGAAAGACCTGATTTGAATGCCATGCAGGTAGCAGATCAGTTCAAAGATTTTTGGTGTGCTAAACCTGGCAAAGATGGGGTGAAGTTGGATTGGGCAGCCACTTGGCGTAATTGGGTGAGAAACCAAAAAGCCCCAAAGATGAATCCTGCCGACATTGTCAGAGTTACTGTTGCGCCATCCAATTTGCCAGACCCTGCATTGGAAAAGATTAAGGCAGATGAAAAGAAAGCCGCCCCTATGCCTGACCATATCCGACAAGCAATGGAAGCATTAAGGAGAAAAGCTTGACCCACGCTGAAGCAATGAGAATCTTGGATAAGGTGAGGGATGGAGTGCCTTATCCAATCAAAATAATCCGCATGGCTTTGGAGCTTACTGGTGACTTACAGCAGACGCAATCTTGAAAACCCAAGCGATAGGGTCATCCTAGAGCAAGCAGAAGCTCGTGAGCTATATCGCAATTGGGAATCATCCCAAAATAGGGACCTTATTCGAGCTAGGCTTGAAAGAGCAGAGCGCATATATGGCAGCGGTGCTAGAGACAGAATCAGAACTTATATGGCCCAAATGAGAGAAGGAACCCTTGAATGACATTTATGGTCACATTTATGGTGGAAGGCACACCAGTACCTAAAGGCAGACCTAGGTTTGCTAGACGGGGCAAATTTGTCTCAACTTACAGTCCAAAAACCACAGTTGATTACGAATCTAAGGTTTCTGAGTCGGCAAAGCTTGCAATGGGTGCTTCAGAGCCCCTAGAAACGCCTGTAGGAGCTTATATCTACATAACCTTACCTGTTCCAGCCTCATACAGTAAAAAACGCACACAGGCTTGTTTATCAGGTCAAGAGCGCCCAACCAAGAAAAGTGACATTGATAATTATTGCAAAGCAATATTTGATGGCATGAACGGCATTGTGTTTGTGGACGATAGCTTAGTGGTTTCGCTTCATGCAACCAAAGTTTACGGCACTATTGGCATGGTGGAAGTCATGGTCAGGGAAGATTTGAACTAAGGGTAAGTCCCTATATAAATAATCAAGATTTCAAGATACAGTAACTACATCAACAAATTTTTAAGGAGAAAGTAATGCACACAATTAATTTTGAAGCCAAAACTGGCGCAGGTGATGTAGAGGTTCAGGTCACCATGTCTTTTAAGGCAGACAAGTATTCAACTTGGGCTGAGAACATTGAGATGGTCACATTCAATGGCATGGACATCATGGGATTGATGACAGAAGAGCAGTTTGCCGACCTAGAAGCCAAGGGCATTAGAGCCATTGAAACCCAACGTCATTGGGAAATTGTGAACCACGAGCCATGAGCAATCGAACGATTTGGACTTTAGTAATTATTGGCTTAATTGCTTTTTGGACTTTGATGATTGGATTATTTTTATGAACACCCCTATGCCTGACGATTACATCAAACGACACCTTGGACCATGGCGGTCTTTGGAAGAGATCATTCGGTGGGTAGAAGCCTATCACGGCATATACGAGCCTAAAGGCTGCCCACCCTGTAATAACCACTGTAACCAAGGCAGAGATTGCCCTGCGAGGAAAGCATGAACAGAGAAGAGATTATTAGCATGGCACAAGAGTCACAAATGCCGTTTTACTGGCGCACAGGTGAAATTACATATCTTGACAAACTTGAACGCTTTTCCGCCCTTGTCGCTTCTGCCGAGCGTGAAGCGTGCGCAAAGGTGTGTGAAAGCCTGCCGTTGGAATGGCCAGATCAACCAACATTTGCGCAGACCGAGCGGGCAACCATGATGGACTGCGCTGCTGCAATCCGAGCAAGGGGACAAGCATGATGCCGCAAATAGACATTGGCGCAAGGTTTGCCAATCACAAGTTCAAACTTTGCACTAAATGCGACATAAGCAAACCGCCCGAAGGCGGCATAGAAATGGGCATTAAGTGGATTTGCCAACAATGTTGGAACAAGCGCATTACAGGCAAATACCTTAGACAGAACCAAGTAAAAAATGCGTAAACGCACTAAACGCAAAATGTGGAACTTGATTGACCCAATCCAACATGGGATTGTGGGCGCTGCCATCACCCCTAGACAAACCTTAGACAAGCTAAGAATGACAGAATATTCCGCACTAGACGCAATGACCAAAGGCGCAGGTACATTGCAGGATTGGCGCACCTTAGTTGATGTGCTTAACCTGTCAGAAGTTATGGCCAAAGCAGGTGTGGGTCCTGAAGTCCTGCCTGTATGTGAGAAAGCTCAAGATGCCCTGCATAAGGCCGCCATGCGCTACCAAGCCACTATGAAAATGGGTTTAGATGGGCTTGGCATTCAGGCCATTAGGGAGCTTATTGAATATGCAGACCTTCAGCAAGGCAGTATTTGCCGAAGTGAGTTTGAGAAGTATGTAAAGAAAACCCGTGATTACATCAGATCCAACAACGACAGGGTGGTGGAAATCGTATGAGTTTTATGGACAATCTCTCGCCCGAAGTGCTGGAAAAAGCATGGGAAATCATGGAGCAAAGGCGCAAAGAAGCTTTATCGAAGAAGCTTGGCAGACCTGTACTTGATTGGGGTGGAAAGCGCAAGGGCGCAGGTAGACCCAGATATCTACCTTACAACACCATAGTAAAAATAGAACTCAATGCAGTCCAAAAGAAAGTACTGGCTGAAATGGGTGATGGCAGCATCGACAAAGGCATAGAAAAGTTAATTAACGAGGCAATGTAATGGAAAATCCCGCACACTTAGCAATCAATTTCATTCTGACAAACGCACCAAAGTATGCCCAAGCAAAGGCTACTCGGGTGCAATTAGAGGAATATCGCAAGTCAAAAAAGGCCATACTGGCTTCTCAAGAGGAGGGTTCACTTGGCGCTAAAGAGATGTATGCCTATGCCCACCCAGAGTATGTTGCGCTTCTGATGGACATCAAGCAAGCCATCATGGAGGAGGAGGAAATCAGGTGGAAGCTAGAAGCAGCCAAATTAAGGATTGAAGTCTTTAAAACTGAAGAATATACAAAAAGACTGGAAATGAAATTATGAACAGAGAAGACATTATTCGCATGGCACTAGAAGTGGGATTAGAACAGGATGGAGATAACTTCTTCTCACCAAAGAGTGACCCACAAGTTGATGTTCACATTACTGACCTTGAAACCTTTGCTGCTATTGTTGCTTCTGTTAGGCAAACATGGGTTGGACTGACGGATAAAGAGATACTTGCAGACGATGTGTTGCGGTATCACTTTGGATTAAATGGCGGTGCTGGCCCAGTATCAAAAAGCGGCAGAAAAATAGTTGATGCCCTTGAAGCCAAACTAAGGAGCAAGAATGACTGATTGGACTAAAGAAGAGGACGAAGCCTTTAACCAAGTGGAAAAGCAATCTAACCTTGGTAAGCAGATATTGAATGACATGGGTCAGCCCTACTACTTTGATATTTATGTCTCTCCATCACAAAGAAATTTGAGTGGTGGCATGAACAAGAGAAACTCAAGGAAAAGACATGAATAGAGAAGACATTATTCGCATGGCACAACAGGCGGGTTTAGTTGGCAAGCCAACATACACAGAAGGTCTTGAGATGTTTGCAAATCTTGTAGCTGACCATATTCACGCAAAACAATTAGAACTGCCTGAACCAAGACTAACGGGTAAGTTTTTCATAACCGCAGGGAAGTTTAAATGTACAGGTTGCACGGGTACATGGACAAACCGTGAAGATGCTAAACACCATTCATGCAAGGATTACCAATGACTAGAGAAGAATTACTTGATCAATTAGCATTAGAAGTATTGAAGGCTTCCCCACAATCAGCCCGTGATGCGTATCGTGTTGCAGAAGACATGATAGAGCGCAGACAGGAAATCCTAAATAAATGGGCAATGACTGAAGCTATTGTTTTTGATGGAATAGAAAAACTTGAATTAACTGTCAGGTCTGAAAATTGTTTAAAAGCGGAAGAAATTTATACCATCACACAGTTAATTGGATGCACCGAAGAACGCTTGCTTAAAACCCCAAATTTAGGGCGCAAAAGCATAAAAGAAATTACAAATCGTTTAAATGAACGTGGCTTAAAATTAAGGGGACAAGCATGACATGGCCTTTTCCACCATTTCCCAACCCCAAAGATAAGGGTTACAAAGTGCCTAAATTTAATCCTGATAACCATGAAGATGCCCCAAGATGAAATACAACTGTTGCCACAATTGCGGTAAACGCAAGTCATTCTTTTTTATGCAATGCTTTCAATGCGGAAAAAAACCATGAGCGGCTGGCGCAAAAGGGGCTTTGGAAAGCATGAATATTACAGAGACAAAGATCTGTTGAAATTGGCACAGGGTGAGCCTTGTCTTTTAGAGGTGGCCAAAAATTGTTTGGGGGGGGAGGGGTCCACAACTGTGGCGTGTCACTCTAACTTGCTAATTCATGGCAAAGGCCGATCAATCAAAGCAGAAGACCACTATTCAGTGTGGGGGTGCAGCAGATGCCACACATGGCTAGACTCGTCCTATGCAGACTATGACACCAAAAATCTAGCATTTCAAGAAGCCTACAAAAGACAACTTCACGCATGGCTTGATTTGGCAGATAATATAACCATCAAGCCTTGGCGTAGAGAAGCAGCAAGGCGTGTTTTAACCCACTTGGGAGTCCCATATGGACAATGAAATTGGTGATCTCGTTCTGACCTTGTTGCATTCAGCGACCAACACCCACATTTTGCATTGGCAATCAAAGTCCTATGCAGAACACAAAGCCCTTGGGACATTCTATGAAGAGCTGCCAGACCTGATAGACAACCTAGTGGAAGCCATTCAAGGCCGTTACGATTCAACCCTAGAATTCCCTGCCACTTATCACACACCCGCTGACACTGGCAAACGTGAGCTGCATGATTTGTCAGAGTACTTTGAGGAAAAACGAAAGGTTTTGCCACAAGACTCTGAGATTCAGAATATTGCCGATGAAATTCAAGCATTGATTGACTCGACCCTTTATCTGCTGAGATTTCCATAATTAACCCTGACTAAAAAAAGAGGGCCCAAAACTTTTTGAGGGGGGGGTCTTTTTGAAATTAAAAAGCACCGAGATAATCGACATAATATAATCGATATAATCGAAAAGTGGCAGGGACATAATCGAGATAATCGAAAAGTTAATGGGTAAATAGAATCTCATATAATCCTTTTAATTCAAAAATCACTGTAAGTCGTTGATTTTATTGATAAAACCACACCCTGCCACCACAACGCAGCGCATAAGCGCAGACCACAGCGCAGCACCTGCAGCACCACACAGGCAAAACCTGCCACACAGACACCCACAGCGCAGCAGGGCGCACCACAGGCACAGCGCAGACACCACAGGCACACAGACAAGCGCACACAGTGACACCCTGCACAGCAGACACCCAGCACCTGCAAGCCCTTAAAACAGGCACACAGACACAGCACAGCACCTGCCACACAGACAGGCACAAAAAACCCTGCTAGACACCCAGCAAAGCGCAAAACAGGCACAGGGATAACACCCAGCACCTGCAGACCAAAAAAAACCCGCTCTAGACGGGTTTAATCGGTTTATTTAATCAATGCAGCGCATATGACACCACAGCATTAGACCAGCACAATCTACAATCTTTGCACTCTCCATTCTGTGCAGGGGCTTTGCATACATTTCCCATGGGTTTTGATGTATGCACATTAGACACAGTGACATTAGGCACATTTTGAAGCGATACAGGCACAGTTACGGGCTTGTCAGGATACATGGCAGACAAGCGCACAGTTAAATTTTTAGGGATTGCATTCTTTCCATGCTTTTCAATAAAAGCTTTAATAATGTTGTATTCCCTAGTTGGCAGCCAGTGCAGGGTTAACAGGGTTTCAAGGCACACAGCGACAATCTTTTCAAAATGCTCTAGGCTTTGTAGATCTCCGCTATCATGCCAGCGAAAATATGGATCATTTCCAATATGGGAAACCATACCGGAAACCCAGAATTCGCTATCGATACTGTCTAAACGGGCAAATTGTGCAGGTTTAATATTATTCGCATACATTTTATAAAAACCCTTGTCTGCGTAGCACATGGAGCATATAGATCCTTCAATCTGTGCCATTTTGAAACCTGTTATGCAAGCTTCTGTGGGCAAACTGTAAGATTTACAGGGCATTTTGCTTGTGCTTGTCAGTGATCCACAGGCCATTGCAGCTTGTGTTTTTGTCATTGGGATAATTGGGATAATTCGCATAATGTTACTTTCGGGCTTAGTTTTGGGTGCAAAGCGCACCACACAGACACCAGGTTAATAGTGTCTGCAGGGTGAGCTTTAAGCCCCTATCTTATGCAAGCAAACTGATAGATCTTGCAATAACACATGGTCCATTTCCCTTGTATTACCTGCAAGATAACGCTGCACTACATCAAAATATTCATTACGCAAAATAAGCTTCATTGATATGCATTTCAACAGTGCCTTTTCATTGTAGGTTTCACCTAATGCAATCTGTGAAAGTGTTTTTGAAAGCTTCATTTTTAACCCCTAATTGTGAGAAAAAAGGCCAACATTAGGCCAACAGCGACAGCAGCGAGAATGTCTAAAATTGTGTTTTTATCCATTGTGTGCCCCTTAGATCTTTGAGGGCTTAATTGTCAGAGTGGCAGCACCTGTAGCGGTGTGCGCTGTGATCAATTGATAGGACGGGTTAAAATGCTCTGCAACAGCTTTCCAATCTGTAACTGTGCGCCCTGCGCTTTCATATACAGTGGCACGATAAATAGAGCCTTCGTGCTTACCTGCGCCCTGCGCTTTAATGGCACTCTTGAGCATTTCAAGATCACCCTGCAGGGCTTTAATGTGAGAGTCTAGCGATCCATATTGATCCACAAGGGCTTGCATTGTAGGATCTGTGGCAGCAGGTGCGAATGGTGCGAGAGCTGCAGCGATTAAAGGGTTTACGTTTTGCATATATTTACTTTCGGTCTGTGTTTACTGGAAAAGGCCAGCACCTGCAGTAAATATAACGCTACAAAACACAAAAAACACTAGGGACAAACCCTAATAAACACAGCTTTAAACCCTTAATGGTTTACCCTTAGACAATGTTAGTGTCTGCACACTATTTGAATGCAGACATTAAATAGCAACACACACAGACCACACAGCAGCGCACCAGGCACACACCCACAATTTGCAACTTTATGCGCTTATTGCATAACCCTGCAGCAGACCACACACCCAATATCTGTAAGGCTTTGCGCTGTGTCTGCGCTCTCACTGTGTCATTTTGAAATGGGGAAAGTGATCGCTGCCCTGCCCCGTCTATTCTGTAACCCTCCGTCTACAATGTAAACGTTGCAGTCACACCACACATATCACCCTGCCACTGTATGCCCTGCACCTTTTCGGCTGGGGAAGAGTGGAGGGGGTAGCACTGGAAGCCCCGTAAAAAGGGGGGGCCCACTCACCCATCCCCGAAATTTCTCTAAAACTTTTCCTGTTGCAAACAAACAACACTGCTCTTTAGGTAACTGTCTTGGTGGGGATTGTGTGATGGTTAACTGTGGACGAACTATGGCATCCACTGTTTTTACTTAGAAAGAAAACTTTCAAGCAGTAGCACCTTGTTTATCTAACTTAACCCTAGTGGGCTCTACCTGTATGTTCCCGTTCATTGCTTACTAGAGAGACTGATAGATTCAGTACGTTTATCTGGGTCGGTAAGCTACCTGCCTTCCCAAGGGCTGGATGATGGCCCCGTAATCATTCTATTAGGGTTTACCCCTATGTAAAGAGGATATCCTGTGGATAATTCTGTATAAGTGTTCCTGTATAAAAATTTTTACTTAAAACTTTTTCCTGAGTACAATTGCTGCATTGCAAAGGAATAGCATGGAATGGACATTGGCACACCCACTGCATGATGTGGATGATATTGTGGACATGGCAGACTCAGTCTTTGGGACTGAAGCTGATGGCATACTGACTAGAGACAAAGCCGTGTTCCGCAAGAATGTGACTGTTGCAACGACAGTCCAAGTGTTTGACAAAAGCAAAGAGTTTATTGCTGTCTGCCGTGATGATGACAAGCTGCTTGGCTACTGTTGGTTTGATCGTGGGGGCTACACCACCTATGCCAATGAAGAAATCTCCAATGCCAAATTCCACCATGTTGACCTACAATTAAGCCCTCGCTTGCGTGTCAGGTTAATTAATGAGATGATTGACCAACATATACTGTGGGCAAACCGATGGGGTATACCCGTGGTATGTTCCACTTCTATTCGTGCTGAACATGATGGGTTTATGAAGATCCACAAAAAACGTGGGTTTACTGTACATGGCTCATATGCTTGGTTAAGAACTGAAAAGGGTATCCAATGTTTAACGAAATAAGACCCGAAGGCTCAACTGTTACTTCTGAAGAAATTAAACAGAAAGCCCGTGATTACGCCAAAGCCAAGAGAGCGCAAAAGAAAGCCATGAAACTAGCCACTGGTCAAATTGAACCTAAAGCCATTGAAACTGTAGCTGTAGTAGATGAGTTTGACATGAGCAGCTTTACTCCTAGGTCACAAGTTAAAGCTGGTCGCCCAAAGTCTATAGTTAACAAGGTTACCGAATATGGTGCTTTGTTCAACAAGCTAAATGACGAACGTACCTCTCGTGGATTGCCACCCCTTAAAACTGCTATGGAAGTTTTGATTGATGCCATGCAGTCTGACGAACTAGATATCAAGGACAAAGCCAAGATTGCTGATAAACTGGCCCCGTTTGAATCTAGCCGTGCCCCTATCATTTCCGTAGAGCATATTCAGAATGTAACTAGGGAAGATGAAGGAGATGCAGATGATGCCTTGAATGACTTCATGGAATCTTTGCGTAAAGTGTAAACCCGTGTAATATATGCGTACTTCTTTGAAAGGCTCAAAATGAGTGGATATACATCTGGCAACAATGCTCCTACATTGATGGCTCAAGCCCCCAATCGTAAAGGCAACACATCTAAGCACACGCCAGGCTCTGGTGGTGTGACTACTGTAACTCGTGGTAGCGGTGGTATTAACTATAGCAGCCCACACCAAGGTGCGCCTAAAACTGGTGGCTCTGTAACTGCTGGCCGTGGTCAAAAGGTTATGGTTGATTGCAAGTGCGACTATGACGGCACTGCTAGAAACACTGGTTATCTCAAAAACTCTTCTTACTAAAGTGAGATTAATATGTCCTATGGAACAGTAATTAATGGTGGCGCACAAATGCGTAAGGGTGTCACTAAAGGCATCAATGATAAATTAACTGGTCATGCCGCTGAAAATGGTAGGCGTGATCAAATTGCCAAAGCAGTTGGCAATGCTTACACAGTTAATACAGTGTCTTCACAACACACTAACGGAGTTAAGAATAGTGGCAAGTTCACTAAGCCTAGCAACACAAGCAAAAATTACGCTCTTTAATTTATAGGAATAACATGGCAACGTATGATATTGACTCGCTCAAGGAAGACCTTCCGACAGCAAAAGAACTAGCTCAATTTGTCTATGACAAAACTGGTGTTTCTTTAGACTTACTTGGTAAGAAAAAAGAAGAGCAGTACATTGTCGCTAAGAATGCTTTGGAAGGTAAAAAAATACCTTCTGAGTATGCTACGGATGACAATCCTTATGTAGACAAAAAAGATCAAATCCCTTGCGACCCTGTAAGGGCTCTTCCAAAACGCAGTGTTGATTTGCCTGATGAAGGTTCATTGGTTCACTTCTTTGGCGCAACCAATATGCCTCACCCTCTTGATCCACAATCGGATAAAAAGGTTGGCATCAACTTTAAAAAGTACGACAACGGATGTATTACTTATCAGGTAATGGGTCCATTAGAGCAAGTGCCTGTTGGTCAAAAGGTCAACAAGTATGGTCAAACTATTCCTGAGAAATACAGTTGGATTGACCCTCGTACAGAAGAGTTGTTAATGCGTAGACCTGATGGAACCTTTACAGAAAAAGGCCGTGGTCTTTACTCATATTTGGTTGGCGAAAAAGGTGGTGGGGTGTGGTCATTGATTGATCGCAACATTACAAGTATCTCTCAGAAGAATATTGCTGATCCGTGGGCGTGATGGAAGACCCATCCAAAATCTTCCAAAACAGACTGTCATCCCAAGCTGAAGCTTGTGCTCGTAAAACCTTAGAATGGTTGCAAAAAGACCTTCAGGGAACACACAAGCTTGAGCCAGATGAAGTTTACTATCTTGCATATGCTGCACAAATCTTGTTAAACATACGAGATAACTATGGCAAAAAGTGAAGCCAGTGACTATATCCTTCCCCTCTACAAAGACAGGGCGATAAAGCATTTGGTTAAGTTGGCTGGCGGTAAAGATCAGATTAAGAATCTTTCTGCCGAACAACTCAGGGCAATGAAAGTTGCTAGAGACAAGATTGCCCAAGATATGCAGTTCAATACTTTGAAATGGTTTAGGCCGTTTAAGTATCAGCAAAAATTCTTTGACATGGGTGCTAAGTTTTCCCGTAGGGGTATGATTGCTGCCAATCGTGCAGGTAAAACTATTGCATCTACTTATGAGACTGCTTACCATTTAACAGGTAAGTATCCTAAAGGATGGAAAGGCGTAAGATGGGACAAGCCCATTATTGCCATGTGTTCAGGTGAATCTTGGGAACAGGTTGCCAAAACATTACAATCTAAGTTGTTAGGTTGTGATGACATTAAGCAAAGTTACAAGTTAGGCACGGGTTCTATTCCGAGGGAGTGCATTGATGACAAATCAATCCGAACAGATGGAGCTAACGTCTTGGCCATCGAAATTTGGCACGAGTCTGGAGGAAAGTCTAAACTTTACTTCTCCAACTACACCCAACAAGTCAGGCATTTGCAGGGTTTTGAGTTGGACCTCGTGGTTCTTGATGAGCAACCACCAGATGAGACTTTCTCAGAACTCGTTGTTCGTACAGCGTCCCGCAACGGCCAAGTTATCTGTTCTTTCACTCCACTTAAAGGTCTATCGGGACTTGTCCGAAAGTTTTGGGACAACATTGATGGCTACTCCCACATCAGGGTTACTTGGGACGATATCCCATACGAAAACGAATGGGGTGAATCATTTTTCCCCAAAAAAGAACGGGAACAATTAGCCCGAGACTTTATGCCTTGGGAACGAGACTGCCGTATAAATGGCATTCCTTTGGTTGGCAAAGGCGTGGTCTTCCCATTACTTGAATGGCCTACTTATAAGTCTGAAGACATTGAGTTAAGACACAATGAAAAGCTAGAGCGTTTGATTAGCTTTGACTTGGGGATTAAGAATGACCCTACTGTCATTTCTTTCTTTTTCAGGAATCCTGTAGAAGAAATCATTTATCTGCATAAGCAAATTACAATCCCTAGCGGTGAAACACCGGATGAATATGTGCATTATTTGCTAGACAGAGAAACACGGGATGTGCCTATTGCCCTGCCCCATGATGCTGGTTTGGCAGGTAGGTACACATTGACAGAACAATCTGTTCGAGAAGTTTTTGAAGATTCCTATGGACTAAACTGTATTTCAGGTGCTATATTAAACCCACCTAACGATCAAGGCAAAGTAACTAACCACAAAGCCTATGGAATCAATATAATGCGGATGGGCATGGAACGTAAATCTTTTATGATTAATGAGTCATGCAAGGCATTTCTTGATGAGGCTCGGAATTACGCTATTGACGATGCGGGTAAGTTTTCTGATCCTGACGATCACATTGACTCTGCCCGTATTGGCATATTAGCTTTGATTCAAGGCCATGGTGAATCCGTAGTGAGTAGGGCAAATAACTTTAGCTTTAGGCGTATTGATGTACCCGAAGGTAAAGTCCAAAGGATATAAAGATGCTAGATAAACAAAACGTAATTGTAGAAAATCTTGCGAGTTCATCTGGCAATCGTGGTCTTACCGAACAAGTTTGCCATGAAGTGTATGTAAAAATGGTTGATTACTTGCGACTGACTCAGTCCAAGAATACATACAATCGTTTTACTGATTACCACTATCTGAACATTCCAGTATCAAATTCTACGGAACCTATTCGTGGTATTGATTACATTCAGCCTATTGTTGCGCCAGGTATTGACTACGCTACTGCGGTTATCACCAAGTGCTTAATGCCTAATGGCAAGATCAATTTTGAGTTTGAACGATTCAGTGAAATGGATGGCGATCAAGCCCGTCAAGCCACTGAAATGGTCAAATATATGCTCAACAGTAAGAATGATTCTTATCAAGTCATTCGGGATTGGGCGCAGGATTCTTTGCTGCATAAAAACGGCATTGTGATGGTTTCACCCGTGCGTAGTCCTGTGACGCAATACAAAGAAGTAGAAGGTACTCGTGACCAACTGCGAGTGTTTGAGACTTTGGCAGGTGATAAAGGCTTAACTGCTAAACGTCAAAATATGCGGAAAATTGACGTAGATCTTCAAGGTGCTATGCAAGAAGCAATGGCTCCTGATGAGTCAATGCAAGAACCTACAGGTGATGAGCTTCAGGATGCTTTACGCAATAACACTATTTATCGTGCCAAGTACAAGCTTACCGGATATGAAACAAGCATTCGAGTAAAGCACGTTGCACAACATTATTTTGTTTGCAACCCAACTATTCCAACCATTCAGGATCAAGACTTTGTGGGCTTTTATGACCCAATGACTATCCATGAATGTAAGGCGCAATTCCCATTTGTAGACTTAGAGTTATTGGCTGACCATGCTGCTTATGGTCCTGCGGGTGCTTACCAAGCTGGTGCTTTGGAGAATGACTTAGCCCTTCACGCCCGTGACTCTACCCCTGTGCCAGGTCAAGGCGTTATTGCCTCCCAAGGCGCAGACCGCTATAGCCGAGTCATTATGTTGACCACCGCATGGATTCGCAGGGACATTGATGGTGATGGCGAAGAAGAGATTGTTGAATGCTGTTTTTCAGGTTCATACATTCTGTATGCCAAGGAAGTAGACTTTATTCCTTTGGCCAATATGTGTCCAAAACCCATTACAGGTAACTTCTTTGGTTACTCTTTGGGTGAGCGTTTGGTTCCGCTTCAAGAATATGCAACGGCAATTCGCAGGGCAGAAATGTCCTTTGCCATGCAGTCTTCCACCCCTAGAATTGGTGTTAATCCTGAATTCTTGGATGCCGAAGAGATTCAGCGTGGTGTGAGTGCCATGTTTATTTTGGATCGTAAGTTTGATCCTACCAAGCACATCTTTGAATTCCAACCTATGCAGGGTAACTTGGCATATGTGGAATCAGCCATGAACCGCTTTGAGTCGGACAAGATGGCCATGATCGGCATGACAAGCCCTGGCGATACGCTTAACCCTGAAGTTATGAAAGACGGAAACTCAGGCTTTAAGCTCCAATTGGCTATGGGTCCTAATCAGTTGATCCAAGATGAAATGGTCAAAAACTGCGCCATTGGCTTGCGAGATGTTATTTACATTACTTGGAAGACATTAATTCAGTATTCTGATGATTTCAACATTCAGCAACTGGCTGGCACTTGCCTAAAAGGTGCGCCATTTATGGATGCCATATCAATTGAAAACTTTGAGTTTATTGATCGCAAAATGATCAACATTGATTTGGCTTTGGGCTTCCTTTCAGAGGAAAACCGCCTGACACGCCAACAAATGATTCTTCAGGCTCAACAACAGTTTTCCCAAGCCATGATGATGATTCCACCTGAAGTCCCCGAAATGTTTATTAAAGTTCGTAGACCTTTTGAAGATACTTTGCGGGTTTTAGGGGTTAAGGATGTAGACGCTTATTTGCCTACTATGGAAGAAGCCGTTAATATTATGCAAGCACAAGCGGCCAAAGGTCCTTCTGCTGAACAACAAGAAACTCAATCTAAAGTGGCTTTGAATAATGCCAAGGTTGAGGAAAGTGGATCAGTTACTGCTTTGAATATCAGAAAAGCTCAAGATATTGATACAGATGATATGTTTGAGGCTTTGGCAGCTAAGAGAGGCAAGTTAAGCTCTGTACAAGTAGATTAAGGATTGCAATGAAAAGCTTGGTATCGAATATCCGTGATTATTTTAATCGCAGGACAAAAGTTATAGATAGTCATAAGGAGGCTCATGTAAATCGGAAGACTCTGGTTATAGAAAATGGAGAGAGCGCACAAAAGCTCTTACGCAATGATGATTTTGCATTGTTATTTAACCTGTATAGGTTTTACTTGCTAGAAATGCTAGAAGAAAGCAAGGACGATGTTAATCGAATTGATAATGCACAGCGTGTTGCCGGAGTCCGAGACTTCATTGAGTTTATTGAACGAACTGAATATCTCGGTAAGGTAGCTAACAAAAATGTTGAAACTTTAACGAAATAAGGTAATATATGTCAGACGTAATCGCAAATGCGACCGCCACTGAGCAAACTGGTGTGAATCCTGTAGATGCTATCGCAGGGATGATTGCCGCCAACAGGCGTAACAATCCCCAACCCGAAGCAGTTACACCACCAGCGGGACAAGAAGAGGCGCAAGCCAAATCCCCCGAGGCGACTCCTGAAGAGGGGCTCGAACCTGAAGATGGTATTGATGGGACTACAGAAACTGTAGATTCTGAGGATACGGATGAGGCCACCGATGGTGTAACCGAACCAATTAACTTCTTAGAGTTTGCAGAGCAGAATCCTGACATGATGTGGAGAATTCCCAATAAGGAAGCCGAAGGCGGTTTTATTGAGATTCCTGTATCTAAGGCGGCTGCCATTCTTGGTCAAGGAAGTGCTATCCATGAGAATGCTCGTAAGCTTAAAGCCGAAAAAGCAGATTTTGAAGAATACGAAAGTAATCGCAGGATTGAATTAGATGGTCTGCAAATAGGGTTGGAATTAACAATGGTTCCTCAGTTGCAACAAGCGGCTGATGAATTGGTAAAAATCCAACAATATAACCAGCAATGGAAACAGATCTATGACAATGCTCCTGATGAAATTAGACGAAGTGAAGCTGAAGCAGCAATGCGTCAGAACAACGAGTTAATTCAGGAAAAGTCACAGTTCATTCAAGCGAATAGACCGAAAGTTCAACAGTTTTTTGATCACCGAAGTAAGGTTGTAAAGCAACAGCTTGAACAAGCCCGACAAAACTTCACAGACAAAGAATTGGCGAACAAGGCAACATTTTCTGAATTACGGGAAAAGTTGTCTAAAGATTGGAAAGGTGCAAGTGGGACATTTGTTCCTGGTGTCCAAAACATTGATTTGGTATCCAGTGATGAGTATCTACTAGGACTTGTTCGGGATGGTATGAAATTCCGAGAAGGACCTAAAGTGAAGAATGCAGGAGGTTCATTAGCTGCCGCTAGTAAACCAATGGCAAGAGGCAAGACAGCACCTGAAGATAAGTCGGTGGAACTTCAAAGGAAAGCGCAAAGCGGTGATAAGGGTGCGGCTCGTGACCTTTTAGCAACTATGCTTGCCGCTAATAAGCGGAGGCGTTAATTCAGGAGATATTATGTCTACTATTACATCGACATCCCTCGGTAACGGCAATGGAGCCTATGCTACCGACATCGTAGTTAAAGACCTCGACATGACTGTTTCTAACTATGTTAAAGACCGCACTCCGGTTACTAACATGGCTATGAGCAAAAAGCGTAAAGTTAATTCAACTCTGCACATTTGGCCTAACGACTACTTCCGTGTACCCGCACTGAATGCTAAGTTGGAAGGTGCTGCCGTTGATGCGTCTGCTGCCGCTGACAACACACGTTCTAACTTGGGCAACTACACACAGATCTTTACGACTGTGATTGGTGCTACAGGTACAGCTCGTGCCGTTGAACAAGCTGGTGGTGACCCACAAGCATATCAAGAAGTCAAGCAATTGACTGAGATCATGTTTGACGTTGAGTTGCAGATGCTCCGTGCTGATGGTGCTTCCATCAAGTACTCTGGTCAAGCTGGTACACAGCCATCAGGCTCTACAACTGTTAACTCTGGTCGCAGATTCGGTTCTTTGTTCTCTTTTGCTGGAACACGCTCTGGTAACGACACAGACGGCACTTCAGTGTTGAACTTGGCTACTTCTGATAGCAATGACGTAACTTCTGCTGTTAACACAAACACACCTTTCAATGGTGTTTTGTCTAACGCAGGTTTGGGTTACTTCACTTTCTCAAGTGGCGTGACACTGCAAGCTTTCAGCCCTGTGCTGTACAAGCAGTTGGTTACTACTGCTGAGCAACGCTTCAATGCCAAGATCACCAACATGGTGGTTCCAACATCTTTGCGTACTACTATCTCTGACAACATTCCTCAGAGCCGTTCTATCAACCGATTTAACCCTGCTGACAAGGGTGACACGATTGGTACATACGAAGGTGACTTCAACTACACCTACCAGATCGATGACTCATGGGTTATGGATCAAACAGGTTCTGACAACACATCGATTCTGTTCTTGAATCCTGATGTTGTTCAGTGGGGTTCTTTGCGTGAACTTGGTCCTAACAACGAAGTGTTCTCAAATGCTGACGCTTCTTTGGATCAGTACATCATGGAAGGTACATTGATTGTTCGCAACCCTGCTGGCGTGGCTGTTTTGGCTGCCATGACAACTGGTGCTGTTGTAACAACTCCCCGTCCTACGGCTCAAGTCAAGCGTTACTTGTCTTAATCCTAGTGTCTCTGAAGGGAATCCTAAGGGGTTCCCTTTGGAGAATCATGGAGCAAAGCATGGAATTAAACTTAAATAATGAAGAAGCCAAAGTAAGCGAGGATTACTATACAAAGGGTATTCTCGAAGCTGGCATGGAAGGTGCGTTAATTAAAAACGACAAAATGTTCAACGAGGTTAAATCGGGAACATGGTCGCAAACATTTAACACATCCAACATGAATTACAAGGTTGGAGCTATTGATGGTGAGCGTTATGTTCAATATGAACAAAAAAACGTAGAAAACATCAAGCTATATTGCAAAGAACGTAGAGAGTTTTATAAGATGATTGGCACAACGGATAATCCGATGTTTGCTGGCACTTTTGAAGCTATGAACTTGCCAAAGTGTTTTGCCCATGAAATAAGCGGAAAATGGTTTAACAACAGACCTTGGGAATTGATCAAAATGGACAAAAAAGACAAGATCCTTTTTTACGCCATTGTGAACCAGTTTTACAGTGATTTTGTTTGCCACCCTAGCGGAAAAATTCCACTGCCTTATAATCCAATAGTCCCGACAAAATAAGGATGTCTTATGTCCCTTTTCATCCAATCTGCTAACGCACTTGTTAGCCGTATAGCACAATGGGTAGGGGCAATCCCAACAGCCTTAACAATTAACGCTACTGCGTTTAATTCGACTACAAGTGTAATTACAACATCTGCTACACCTGTTGGATCTGTATTTATTGGTGATTTTATTGGGCCATCTGTAACGGGCGTTTACACAACTGTTTTGGCTGTATCTTCTACAACCATCACTGTTAGCGACCCAGACGGAACTTGGCAAGGTTTAACATTTCCTGTCAGCATTTTAAAGTACCCAACTCAATCAAGTATTGAGATTTTGTCTTGCATTCAATTGTGCGAGTTAAAAATGCGTACCATTGAGTTGCCAGGTTTGCGTACAAATCCATATGGTAACAATCCTACTGTTTTAACAACAGATGCCAATGGTTTTGCGCCTATTCCTGCTGACATGAATAAGCCTATTTTCTTTTTTCAAGAAACACCTAATAGTGCTGTCCCGCCAGGCACACCTGCTGCTTCTATGGGTCCTTGGATTGTTTATGACCGAGTTGGTGATAGAGAAATTATTCGTAGACGCATGATTGACCAATTGTATGTGCGCCCATTTGGTGTGCCACGGGTTATTCGTGCTTCATTCTCTGAAGTAGGGCCTAATTATGTGTTTACGCCAAACCCTGGTGAAAACGTAGAAATCAAGGCGTATTATCAGCGCACATTCCCATTTCTTTTTGGGCCAACCGATGATGCTTTAGATCCTATTGTGCAAAATAACGCTTGTCTTGCCTCCTTCCCAGAAGGCTATATGTATGGCACATTATGGGCATATTACGATAAGAATAAAAACAATGATGAAGCCCAAAAATGGAATGCAAGATTTGAAGATGCATATGGTTTAATTGAAGATCAGAATTTCAAAGGCAAGTGGTTGGGCGGTGACCAACACCTTACTTCTGAATTTCAGCCACGCAACTACAGATACAGTTTTAAGTGAGCATAAAAAATGGCAACAGGCGGTCTTTACGGAAATAGCGGAACTGGTGCTTTAATTGCTCAACCTGGTGCTGAGACACCTGGCTTGTATGGCAAAAGCCCCAATGGTTCTGTGGTTGCCCAACCTGGCAGCGAGTCTGCGGGTTTGTATGGCAACGGGACTACTTTTGGTGGTTACTATTTTGAATGGTTTGTTTTCCAAACAAGTGCAACTCAACCTGCTACGCCTACAGGTGGTTCTTGGAATTTTCAAACTGACTCTGGAACAGCACCTAGCGGTTGGACTAATGCGCCAGCGTCTAATCCTACAAATCCTGTATGGATTTCCATTGCTCTTGTTAACTCTAGATCAACATCTCCTTTAGTTTGGTCAACGCCTGGCGTTTTGAGCTATTCAGGAACCATCAATGGTTCTGGTGCGCCTACTTCTGGCATTGGTCAGATTGGTGAGTTGTACATTCAAACGGGTGTAACTCCAAATGCTTTGTGGTTTAAGAGTGGTAGTACAACTTGGACTCAAATTACTGGTTCTGCGCTTTATGTTGATTTAACAAGCAGTCAAACTATTGCAGGAACTAAGACTTTTAGTAGCACGATTCAAGGTAACATTTCTGGAAATGCAGGAACAGTTACTAATGGTGTTTATACCAATGGTACATATGTAGACCCTTCTTGGATTGCATCTTTGGCAGGTTCTAAGATTACGGGAAACATTTCTGGTAACGCTGCCAATGTAACGGGCACTGTTGCTATTGTTAATGGCGGTACAGGAGCCACTACAGCAAGTGGAGCAAGGACTAATCTTGGACTTGGTACGATTGCTACTCAAGACGCTTCAAGTGTTGCTATCACTGGTGGGTCTATCACTGGTATTACCGACCTTGCTATTGCTGATGGTGGTACTGGAGCTTCTACAGCGGGTCAAGCGAGAACTAATTTGGGTTTGGGAACGGCTGCTGTCCTTGATGCGGGTGTAGCCAATGGTGTTGCTACCCTAGATGCTGGTGGCACTGTTCCTTTGTCTCAGATCCCTGCGTCTATTCAAGGTGGTGTTAGTTATCAAGGTGCATGGAATGCGTCTACTAACACTCCAACTTTAGCATCTAGTGTTGGCACAAAAGGTTATTACTATGTTGTCAGTGTTGCAGGATCAACCAACCTAAATGGCGTTACCAGTTGGAACATTGGTGATTGGGCTATTTTTAATGGAACTGCTTGGGAAAAGATTGATAACACTGATGCGGTTACATCGGTAAACGGATTTACAGGCACTGTAGTTTTAACTGCTGCCAATGTTAATGCGTTAGCCATTGCAAACAATTTGTCTGATCTGGCTGATGCGTCAACGGCTAGAACTAACTTGGGTTTAGGTACTGCGGCAACGCAAAACAGCACAGCATTTGCTACTGCGGCTCAAGGTGCAACAGCAGATACGGCATTACAGACTGTTACGTCTGCCGATGGAAGTATTGTAGTTTTACAGTCTGGCACAAATATTGATTTGGCGGTATCTGCGGCATCCCCTGCTTCTACATTGTTAGCGCAAGTTCGTAATACAACAGGTGCAACCTTAACTAAAGGTACGGCTGTTTATATTTCAGGTGCAACAGGGCAGATTTCAACTGTCTCAAAAGCATTGGCTAATAGTGACGCAACTTCGGCTCAAACACTAGGTTTAATAACCGCAGATATAGCAAACAACTCAAATGGTTATGTTACTGTTATTGGTTTAATTACCAATACCAATACGTCTGCTTACACAGACGGACAACAACTATATCTAAGCCCAACAACGGCTGGTACATTAACTGCAACAAAGCCTTATGCCCCCCAGCATTTAGTGTATGTTGCCATTGTTGAACACGCACACCCAACGCAGGGTAAATTGTTTGTTAAGGTACAAAACGGCTACGAGATGGACGAGCTGCACAATGTGTCAGCGCAGTCTCCTACTACTGGACAGACTCTTGTTTACAACGCAAGTACATCACTCTGGGAAAAATCATTTGCCCCAATTATCAACGGCACTACAATCAACAACACCACAATAGGAGCAACAACACCCTCTACAGGTGTGTTTACTACGCTTACATCAAATAGTACATCTGAGTTTGGTAAAGGTTCTGCTCAGTACATTCGTGCTGTTGGAGATGCAACTGCTCCTGTATTGTCAGCACAAGGTAGCGGAACAAACATTGACTTTAACGTCACTACCAAAGGCTATGGCTCGTTTAAAATCAATGACGCTGGTGGAACTATTGCTGAATTTAACGATGGCGGTTCTGGCACTCCAGTCAACTCATTTTTGTTTGCCGCTGGTGGAGCGTCTGGTACGCGTGCGCTTATTCGCGCAATGGGTGGCCCAATTACGCTTCTTTCAACAGGGTCTAATTCTGTAAACTTTGCAACCAATGGCGCATCGGGAAACATTCAAGCATTAGTTTCCCACACCGCCTCCGCAGTAAACTATGTTCAAGTAACTGGTGCGGCTACTGGTGGTGCTCCTGCAATAACTTCTCAAGGTTCAGATGCCAACATTGGTTTAAGTTTTTCTACTAAGGGTGCTTTCAATACATCGT
>Ga0315909_10001450_pt1 | contig 32145 bp, 30 predicted proteins | sample LakEriMetagenome_11_FD_203527 | JGI IMG/M metagenome (GOLD analysis project Ga0315909, IMG submission 203527) | Freshwater fungal communities from buoy surface, Lake Erie, Ohio, United States - Buoy 2 MA125 | ecosystem: Environmental > Aquatic > Freshwater > Lake | place: USA: Lake Erie, Ohio... | reverse complement strand
TCGCGCAGTCGCACGTCGGCGCGGGTCTGGTCAGCCCGGTAGGGGCCGGGGGTCAGCGGGATGGGCGGACAGGCCTCGTCCTCCTCCACGCGCAAGACCTCGGAGGAGTCGAGGTCGACGATGGTGCGCAGGCCCTCGATCGGGTGCGCGTAGACGTTGGCTTCGGGCTCAGGCTGCAGCCACATCGGAGTCCACACCAGTCGGCGTGTGGCGTCGATGCCCTCGGGCACCTCCGACCCGAAGGACCAGGCTTCGATATGCACGGAGTCCACGTCAGTGATGCCGCGCCGGGCGAGCGCGGCGAGGAGTCGCTCGTCGCGTCGCACGGCGTCCCTCACCCGCTGGCACTCCAGAGCGAGTACCGAGGCGAGGGCGCCGGGAGCCTCCCGCGCTTCGAGCACACCGCCGCCTACCTCGACCAACGCGACACGCACCAACTGCTCGGCACCGTCCCAGAGCGTGGCTCGCGCCACCCGTGGGAGCTGGTCGCCCGGCCGCCACGCGCGAACGGTGTCCTTGGGAGGCTCCTCGAGCTGCAGCATCGACAGTAGGCGCGGGCCACCGAGAAGTGCCTCAGCCCTCAGCGTCGCGCAGACCTCTGCCAGTTCGGTGGCCGACAGCGGGTCGAGGGGATGAGGCACGGACGCAGCCTAGGGCAGCCCCGGCTCCAGTGAAGTCGTGCGCGCAAGCCCCGTCGTTAGCCCTGGTCGATCTGCATGACGACGGCCTTGGGCTCGGTCATGAACTCACGACTGAAGTTGCCGCCCTCGCGGCCCACGCCCGAGTCCCCGAATCCACCGAAGGGCAGGCGCAGGTCACGAATGAAGAAGCAGTTGACCCACACGGTGCCCGCCTTCAACTTGGCCGCCATGCGATGTGCTCGGCTGAGATTCTCGGTGAAGACCATCGCGTTGAGCCCGTAGCGAGTGGCATTCGCGAGAGCGACGGCCTCGTCCTCCGTGTCGAAGGGCGTGGCCACCGTCACGGGGCCGAAGATCTCCTCCTTGACGACGCGGGCATCCGCAGGAGCGTCGGTGATGATCGTCGGCTTGACGCTCCAGCCCTCGCCCACACCGCCGGTGAGCATGCGGCCCCCGCCGAGTGCCTCGGTGCCGAGATAGCCCTGCACCTTGGTGAAGTGCTCCTGGCTCGCGAGCGCCGCCGAGAACTGCGTCGCGGGGTCCTTCGGGTCGCCCATGACGAGGGCCTCGGCTGCCGCCTTGTATCGGACGAGGAAGTCCTCGTAGATGCCGCGCTGGACATAGAGCCGGCTGCCCGCGAGACAGACCTGGCCGGCGTTTCGGAAGATTGCCTCGACCGCCCAGTGCACGGCGTTGTCGATGTCGGCATCGTCGAAGATGATGTTGGCGCCCTTGCCGCCGAGCTCAAGGCTGACGGGCGTGAGATTGCGCGCCGCGACAGCGCTGATGATCTTGCCCGTGCCGGACTCGCCCGTGAAGGTGATGCGCTCGACATCGGGATTCTCGGTGAGCGCTGATCCGGCTGAATCGGGGCCGTAGCCGTGGACGACGTTGAGTACGCCGGGGGGGAAGCCGGCCTCGATCGCAAGGCGGCCCATGATCGTGGCCGAGACGGGCGTGTCCTCCGCAGGCTTCCAGACGACCGTGTTGCCCCAGGCCAGCGCGGGCATCACCTTCCAGGTGCCCAGCATGAGCGGGAAGTTCCACGGTGAGATGGCCACGACGACGCCTACGGGCTCCCAGCGGGTGTAGGCGTGGTGGCCGGTGTCCATGGGGAGCGTCTCCGCGTTCGACATGCGCGCATGATCGGCGAAGAAGCGGACGTTGAGGACGGAGCGGGCTACGTCGTGCCGGGACTGGGTGATGGGCTTGCCCATGTCCCGGGTGTCCGCCATGGCGAGCTCCTCGGCGTGCTCCTCCATGAGGTCGGCGAGCCGGTGCATGAGTTGCTGGCGCTTCTCGTAGCCCATCCGCGGCCATGGTCCGGAGTCGAAGGCGTCGCGGGCCGCGGCGACCGCCCGATCGGCGTCAGCCTTGCCACCGCACGCGATGGTCGCCCACGGCTCGCGCGTGAAGGGGTCGATATCGGGCATGGTCGCGCCGTCGAGGGAGGGGACCTCCTCGTTGTTGATGATGTGGCCGTAGAACTCCATGCTCGCCCTCCCGTGAGTGGTGAGAGGCATCGTGCCACGGCGCGCACGCAAGGACCCACGAGCCTGTCCCTACAGGGGGAACGCCGGCTCGTGGGTCCTGGCTGTGCGCTTGCTAGGACTGCGGGATAGCGGCTTCGAGTGCATCGCGGGCCGCCTCGACCGAGCCCCTGAAGGCCTCTGACGCGGTGCGCACGGCGGTGCGCTGGGCCTCGCGGGCGGGCTCGATGGCGTCGCGGTACGCCGCCCACGCGGCTCGCCGCTCCTCGCGCGTGGTCGCGGCGGCCATGGCCGCCTTCAGTGTCGCCTGGGCTTCGGCGGTTGCCGTCTTGAAGGTGCCGTGCGCGGACCCGACAGCTGTGCGCAGTTGCTCGATCGCAACGACCATGGCCGACCGGTAGGAGGTGACGGCGGCAAGTTGATCCGCAGGCAAGGTCGCGGTATCGAACGCGGCAACGGCAGCCTGCACGGCCGACGCAAAGGCGACGCGCGCGGCCTCGCGAGCGGCAGCGTCATCGCCGGCGGCATCGATGGCGTCACGGAGCGCGGTGCGCGCGGACTCGACAGCCGCCTTCAGAGCAGCGCGAGCGTCGTCGGTCGAGGTGCGGTCGACGTGACGCTCGAGCCAGCGGTCTTGGACCTGACCGTGGCCAACCTTCTCTCCGTGGCCGACCCCGACACCTAGGCCAAGCCCGGGACCCTTGCCGGCGTGCCCACCTTCGCGGGCCTGGACGGCGGTGGCTCCTGCGGCGACGGCGCCGGTGCCGATGAGCAAGATGGCCGCTGTGGCGGCGAGTGTGCGTCGGGTGCCCATGGCGACTCCTTGTCCTGGATGCGTGGATCGCATCACCGCTACCAGGCTGACACGACGTACGCAGTCAATGCCCGATCGCGGGGCGGTTCCCAGGGCTTCCTCACACGATCCTGACAATTCACCGCCCCCTCAGCGTGAATCCCGAGGAAATGCTGATCCGCGGACGAGTCGCTCAGGAGAGCAGTGCCTCGATATCCACGGGTGCGGGGAGAGCGACCTGCGAGTAGGTGCACGACGGGGCATCCCGGTCGGGCCGCCACCGCAGCCAGGTGGCGACGTGGCGGAGTCGTTCGCCCTCGAACTGGTCGTAGGCCACCTCGGCCACGAGTGCGGGACGGAGGGGGTGCCACGTCTGGTCGCGTCCGCGGTTCCAGCGATGCGTCGCTCCGGGTCTGCGCTGCCCGTCGTCGGCGTCGCGAGTCCAGGGATGGTCGCTTCCTTCTGCCAGGGCATACGGCGCGACGTGCTCGGCGATCTCGCGTCCACGCGGCGCGGAGAAGCCTGAGGCCGCGCCCACGTGCTGCAGCAGCCCGCGACCGTCGTAGAGGCCCAGCAGGAGTGAACCCACGCGGTCGGGATCCTTGGCGTGCCCTCGCCAGCCGGCCACGACCGCATCGAGCGTGCGCCGATGCTTGATCTTGAGCAGGGTCCGCTTGCCCGGTGAGTACGGCGCATCGACGGGCTTGGCCATGAGTCCGTCGAGCCCACCCCCCTCGAAATCGTGGAACCACCGGAGTGCGACGTCACGGTCAAGCGTCATGGGCGTGAGGGCAAATCCCGCACGGGGACTGTCCAGCCTCTCGAGCGCCTCGCGGCGTAGACGGTAGGGAGCATCGAGCAGGGATCGGTCGCCAAGCGCGAGCGCATCGAAGGCGACATAGGTCGCAGGGCTCTCGCTCGCAAGGCGACTGATCGTGTTGGCATCGGTGCGAGGACGCAGCCGATTCCCGAGCGCCGGGAAGTCCAGCCTGCCGCCGCACAGGATGATGGCCTCCCCGTCCAGGACCGCGCGCTCAGGCAGGGCGTCACGCAGCGATGCGACCAGCTCGGGAAAGGCGTAGGACAGATCGTCGCCTCCGCGGCCCTGCAGGGCGATCCGCGAGCCGCAGCGGAAGGCGAGCATGCGGAAGCCATCCCATTTGGGCTCGAAGGCGAGGTCATCGCGGTCGGGGAGCGCATCGCCGGCAGGAGACGCGAGCATCGGGGCGATCGGCGGTGTGACGGGCAGATCCCAGGGAGGTTCACCGATGGACGCCGGCGCAGCGGTGGTCTCCATGTCGCGATGGTGACACGGGCCTGGGTCCGGTGGGCGCGTAGCATCCGGCAGGTGCCAGGGCGACTTGTCGATCGAGACCCGGCGGTGACGCCGGAGCGCCTGCTCACCGACCTCGTCCCGCCCCCGCACTTTGCGACGGTGCGCTTCGACACCTACGCCCCGGACCCGAACCAACCCAGCCAGGCTGCCGCGGTCGCGGCCCTCGGGGCCTTCGCCGCCAGGCTGGGGGAGGCGCCGGGTCGGCGATGGCGGCGCCGTGCCGCCCCTCCCGAGTCCCGTGCGGGCGTCTATCTCGACGGCGGCTTCGGCGTGGGCAAGACCCACCTCCTCGCATCCCTGTGGCACGTCGCGCCTGAGCCGCGCGCCTATGGCACCTTCGTGGAGTACACCAACCTCGTCGGGGCGCTGGGTTTCGCGGAGGCCGTATCGCGCCTGTCGGCGTACCGACTCATATGCATCGACGAGTTCGAACTCGATGACCCCGGTGACACGGTCCTCATGTCCACGCTCCTGGCCAAACTCGTGGATGCCGGCGTCCGCTTCGCGGCGACGTCCAACACCCTGCCCGAGCGTCTCGGTGAGGAACGCTTCGCGGCTGAGGACTTCCTTCGCGAGATCCAAGGGCTGTCGGCGCACTTCGACGTCCTGCGCATCGACGGCGAGGACTACCGCCATCGCGGCACCCCCGTCGCGCCGGAGCCGCTCTCTGATGAGCAGGTGCGGTCCCTTGCGGCGAGTGCGCCGACGGCGACGCTCGATGATTGGCGCGACGTGCAGCGCCACCTCGGGCGGATCCACCCTTCGCGTTACGCCGCTCTCCTCGATGGCGTGACCGGGGTCCACCTCACAGATGTGCGCACCCTCACGGACCAGGTGGAGGCCTTGCGGACGGTGGTCCTGGTGGATCGGCTCTACGACCGGGACATCCCCGTCCGGGCATCGGGTATCTCTCTCGAGCGTCTGTTCTCCGAGGAGATGCTCCGGGGCGGGTACCGCAAGAAGTACCGCCGGGCGCTATCGCGCATCGTGGCTCTCGCGAGAGAGGGCGACACGCCCTGAGGTGACCGCTGACGGGGCCGCGAAGTGCCATAGTCGCCCTATGGAGATGACCGGCTTCTTCAGTGTCCTGGGCGTGGGGATCGTCATCGGCCTCATTGCCCGCATCCTCGTCCCCAGCATGCAGCCCATCGGCTGCATCATGACGATCCTGTGCGGGATCGTGGGCGCGGCAATCGGCACCTGGATCGGAGTGCAGTTCTTCGACCAGGTCTGGGGCTTCAGCTGGCTGACCCTGGTCCTGCAGATCCTCGTGGCCACGATCCTCGTCGCCCTCGTCGCTGCGCTGTTCCGCAAAAGTTCGGCCTAGCGATGGGCTCGTGGTCGGATAGTCGCGCCCTGACGCGGCAGTCGTGGACGGTACTGAAGGACAATCGCTACCTCATGGCCTACCCGATTGTGGGCATCGTGGCCGGGATCATCCCCTTCGGCGTCATCGCCGGTGGAGTCCTCTTCATCGCGATGAATCAGAACTGGATCGGGTGGGCGCTCGTCGTCATCGGCCTCTACCTGCTCATGCTCGTCACCGCCATTGTCCAGGCGGGCCTCACCGTGAGTGCGGCGGCTGAGCTCGAAGGCGGCTCGTCGTCCCTCGGTCACGGCCTGTCGACGGCCATCGGTCACCTGGGCCGGCTCGCGCGGTGGGCCTTCGTGAGCACGGTCGTGAGCCTCCTGGTCGCTGCGCTTCGCGGCAACAACAGCGGTGGTATCGCCACAGTCATATTCCGCAGTGTGCTCGCGGCGGCTGCTGACGTCATGTGGCAGCTCATCACGTTCTTCGTGATGCCGGCGATGATGCTCGACGACCTGGGCATGATCGATGCCATCAAGAAGTCCGCGTCGACCTTCAAGCAGCGCTGGGGCACACAGCTGTCGGGAGGCGTGCGCATCGGTGGGCTCATCGGGCTCATCGCGGTCCTGCCCGCGATCATCGCCGTCGTGATCGGCGTAGTTCTCGCTACCGCTGGCACTGTGGCCGTGGGTGTGCCGCTCGTCGTCGTTGGCATGATCGTGCTGATCGTGGCGGGCCTCATCCTGAGCGCCATCCGGGGAGTCTTCTCCGTCGTGCTCTACCGCTTCGCCACCCAGGGCATCGTTGAGGGTGGCTTCACCGAGCAGCAGCTCGCAGGAGCGGTGAAGGTCAAGGCCTGACGCTGGCCTGAGGCAACGTGAGGCTGGCTGTTGCGAGCGCGCTCGCGACAGCCTCCGCCAGTCCCGTCACGTCGGCCGCCCGGGCGAGGTCATCGTTGCCGAGCAAGAACACCAGGCTCCCGTCATCGCATTCTGCGACCACGCAGGCCTCGCGCCCCTCGGTGACCCGCTCCAGGGCCCCTGAGCGCTCATTGCGGTGCACGACGTCAAAGGGCACCGGGAGGCTGGACGTGTAGGAGTCCCACTCACGCCGCCTGCGCACGGGGGAGTGCGTGATGTCGCACAGGGTGCAGTGCTTCCCGGCGAGTTTCCCAGCGAGGTAGGCGATCTCGCCCCGCAGGCCTCCATCGGCGTCGTAGACGCCGATGAGACGTCGGACTTGGGTCATGTCCCTATGGTGATGGTGCCCATGAGGAAGCGCACGCGGGGAGCGGGTTGACGGTCCCTCGCGGGGCCCATCGTGTGACGTCACTGCTGGTGGGCGATACAGGATTTGAAGCCGGATCTGGGTACATGGTGCCTGCCCCTACCTAGGGCCGGTGCTCAATGATGACGCGGTTGGAGCGGACGCCCCCACCCGCGGTGAAGTACACGTAGGCCTTCTTGCCGGTCTTGCGCTGCCACTCGAAGGTGCCATCGGGCTCGATCGTCCGCACCCCGGTACCCGTCTGGTACTCGGTCTCTCCCTGGAGCTTCACTCGAGGCGTGACCTCTTGACCCACGAGTCCGGTCGAGGATCCCCGGACAAAGACGCGACCGACATCGGCTCCGGTGCCGCGTGATCCATTGATCACGATGACGGTCACCACATGATCGGTAGGTGTCACTGCATTACTGGGCGCCGAGAATGGACCCCAGCCGGCGCCGTTGAGTGCCCGTACCGTGAATGTATACGTCGTGCCGTTCACCAGCCCGGTGACCTCACAGGTCGTCGCCGGAGCGACCGCCATGCAAGTCCGCCCGCCCGGGCCAGCCACGACCTGGTAATTGGTGATCGGGAACGACCCGGAAGACGTTGGCGGCGTCCACGTCACGACCGCCGAGGCGTTGCCCGCCACCGCCGTAACGTTCAGCGGTGCCGACGGCGGCTGCGGCGGCTGCGGCGGCTGAAGGGGAGTCGCCGTCGTCGTGCCCAGCCCCCCCAAGGCGCCGTCGGTTGCCTGTGCGAAGACTCCGAGTTCGTAGGTGACGCCGCCGGATAGTCCGGGAATTGTCGTGATCCGCCCGGACAGGAATGAAGGGCCAGTAGTCCACGACGCTGAACCCACCGGGCGGTACACGACGAAGTACGCCAGGGGCGTGCTGTGACCACCCGTAGAGCCCGGCTCAGTCCAGAACAACTTGACTTCGTCGATGCCCGCCTGCGCAGTCACCTGCGGCGCGTCGACCGGCCCGAAGGGCGTTGCGACAACTGGTTCGCTCGAAGCACTCAGGCCTCCTGATGCATATTTCGCAGTCAAGCGGAAGCAGTACTCGGTACCGTTTGTGAGTGGGCTGATCGAAGTCACGAGGGTGTCGTCATCGTTGATCACCACGGCGGGCCAAGTCGTCGAGACCGCACAATTCGACGTTGATGCCGATGGGATGTACGAGACAATGTAGCCCGAAACAGAAGTTCCAGAAGGTGGCAACGGCTTGTTCCAGGCAAGATCGACGTGTTCGTTTCCAGTGCCCGTCACCTGTAGATGCGGCTTCTCGACGGTCTGAACCGCGCCGATATCGCGTGTGTTACTTGGGGAGTTGTATCGGGGGTTTCTCAACACGTCAAACTCGATGCATGACGAGTCGATGGGGTTGATCACTCGCTTTGTGCCAGCGGGGCAGTTTGAGTTCGCAACAGCGCCCATCAGTTCGCCCGGGTCCAGCGGGGAGATCGCCTGGACCGGGTTGGCGAACTCATAAGTTGTCAGCCCTGGACCATTGGCCGTTGTCAGCGCGTTCGGCAAGATGGCGGTGATGGCTGTGTCGTCTTGCGCGTTCGTGGACTGGACCCAGGTCGAGTCATCGGAGGTGAAGGCGGTCGTGTCATCCTGCAGCGTGCCATTGAAGAGGATCTTCCCCGCCCTTTGCCCAAAATTGTTGGACGCCCCGATGGCGGTGGAGTTGAAGGTCCACGTGCCGGTATTTCTGGTGCCGAAACCCATGGCCGTGGTGTCGTCGAAAACAGGAATCAGGCACAATTCTCTGTCTCCGTCGCAGTACGGCTTTTCCCACCAGAAGGTGCTCGCTGTCGTGGTTGCTGAACCCGAGTAGTTCAGCACGCGGTCCGTGGGATAGGAGGTGCCGGTAACCCTCAGGGAACTGTTCACGACTTCGCTCGACGCGCCGAGAAACGAGAATCCACCAGAGCCGTCAAACCTACTGCTGACGATCTTGGCTGTACCCGCTCCACTGGTTCCCCAGGAGACAGCAAATGCGCCGCTGTTGGTTAGGAACGTGACTCGGTCCAGAATCAAGTTGCCGCTACCTCCCGCCACCACGGCGCCGCTGGCAAAGTCTTGCTTCCGATTACCTGGTTGGTCGCCGTTCTTGATGATCGTGTTTGTCAGGGTCACGTTGGCGCCAGCCGCTGCCACCACCGGGGCGGTGTTGCAACTTTCCCATAGACTCGCAATTTTCGAGGCAGTCGAATTGCTCATCACGAGTGAGGCGCTCCGCTCAACCCTGACCAGACTGGGGAGTTCCTCGAATCGCAAGTCATCAATGGTGACGACGAGGCCAGTATTGAAAGCGTCGAGCGTTCCGATCTGCAGAAAGCCGAAGGAGGAGACGACCCACTTGGCAACTTTTCCGAAGGCATTTGGGCAGACTCCCCGAGGGTTGATGAGTCCATTTTGGTCCACCCACATTTGCGGCCCTCTAATGGTCGCGCCGTTACCTACGATGGTTGTCGACTTCGTGAGATTCGCCCCGTACAGAATGCCATTGACTTTGGGGCAGGTGTGCCAGGTAACCACGAGCCCTGGTGTGAACCTGATGGTGTCGTCGCCGGAGCCTTGGTTCACCTGCTCGACCGCCCACTGAAACGTACCGACACCGCCGCAACCAGCAGCCTCGGTCACCGTGAATGTTTGTGCTGCGGCAACTGGCGGTGCCGCAATGAGGGTTGACGCGAAGATTGCTCCTACGAGCGCAGCATTCACCGGAAGTCGACGCATGAGCGGACCCTATCACGGGTATCCTTGCACAATAGTACTCCGGATCATCGCGGTTGACCGTGCGGTGAGGCCTGGGCGACCGTGAGGTGAAGACTGGGCGCGCTGACTTGGTTAGGGTGCGGGAAGACTCGCGCAGCGGCTGGCGCCAACGATGATCGTGGAGCCCAGTTATGCGTGTCTGCCTGCCGGTCTGCCTGCTGAAACCCGCGGTCCGAAGCGATAGGCCAGGCCGGTTCGGCTGGCGATGTGTTGCCGGACCGTCTTGGGGCCGCAATGCAGGACTGCCCGCCTGAACAATGGTCAGGTACTCGGGCGCGGTGGGACTTCATGTCATCGGACTTCCGCGCGAACGGGGCGGCTTCCCGGACAGGAAAAGGTGAATGCGCAGAGGTTCTCAGTGGTGACCCACGTCCGCAGGGGCCTGGCGTCGGCGGGGCGCGACCTGCGATGGCCCCTCATGGGCCGCCGGATACCAGTGGCACGAGAAGTGGCATGCACTCCACGCGGAACTTGGAAAGCACTGCGCGACAATCAATATTGCGGTGGGCGATACAGGATTTGAACCTGTGACCTCTTCCGTGTCAAGGAAGCGCGCTAGCCCCTGCGCCAATCGCCCGTGCCGGTCTTGCCACTGCTGGTGGTGCTTAGTGCTGGTGGTTCTGCGAGGTGGAGACGGGATTTGAACCCGTGTAGACGGCTTTGCAGGCCGTTGCCTCGCCTCTCGGCCACTCCACCGAAAGGTCTCGTGGACCCTTCGAGCGGACGACGGGACTCGAACCCGCGACCCTCACCTTGGCAAGGTGATGCGCTACCAACTGCGCTACGTCCGCGCGGACGACGCCGGGGCGTCGCCAGGGGGATGACGATAGCCGACACGCCGAGTGAGCCTCAACGCGGGCCCGACGCGACAGGATGGCCCCGTGACGCTTGCCGCTGCTGAGCCGGTCGCCCACCTGGGCGGCCAGGTGGCGCGCAACCTCGTGGAGGTGAGCCACGATCCACGGGTCCTAGACCACGGGGGGCGCTGGGCTGTGGCGGTGCCCTACGACGGTCCTCCGGTGCTCGCCCGGTTCGCGGACTGGCAGGTGGGGCCTCCGGAGGTCGTGGCGGGGTCGTGGCAAGGGCCTACAACGTGGACGACATCGCTGGATCGCAGTGCCTACATGGCTGCGGTAGAGGTCATTCGCGAGCGGATCGCTGCAGGCGGGGTCTACCAGGCCAACGTCTGCCGTGTCCTGAGCGCGCGGCTGCCGGATCCCGCTCGAGGCGATGTCGGGGGACTGCATGCCCTGCTCCGCCGGGGCAATCCCGCACCGCATGCGGCCATGATCCGCATCCCCGGGGTCATCGAGGTGGCGAGTGCCTCTCCCGAGCTCTTCCTCGATCGCGTGGGCGACGTTGTGGAAACGGGGCCCATCAAGGGCACGGGCCGCACGGTGAGCGACCTGCTGCCCAAGGATCGCGCGGAGAACGTCATGATCGTCGATCTCATGCGCAATGACCTTTCGCGCGTGTGCCGCACAGGGAGTGTCACCGTGCCGGCGCTGCTCACCGAAGAGGAGCACCCTGGGCTCGTGCACCTCGTGAGCCGTGTGCGAGGAGTCCTCCGCGACGGCACCACGTGGCCCCAGATCCTGGAAGCCACGTTCCCCCCGGGCTCGGTGACCGGCGCCCCCAAGCTTGCGGCCATCGCGTGCATCGACGAGGTGGAGACGGCCTCGCGCGGCGTCTACTGCGGGGCGCTCGGCTGGGTTGACGCCGATGCCGGCACGGCGAGCCTGGGCGTCGCGATACGCACCTTCTGGGTCGAGGCCGGCCACGTGCGATTCGGGACCGGCGCGGGCATCACCTGGTCCTCGGACCCGGAGGCCGAATGGCGGGAGACCGAGCTCAAGGCCGAACGCCTCATCGCGGTCGCCGCAGGCTCCTGGGAAGGCAGGATGGGCCCATGAGGTTCTGGGTGTCGCACGCCGGGGGATTGGTGGATGCCTCGGATGCGCGGGTGTCCGTGCTCGACCACGGCTTCACCGTCGCCGATGGAGTCTTCGAGACTCTAAAGGTCACCGGTGGCGAGGCCTTCGCCCTCACGCGCCACATCGACAGGCTCGAGCGCAGCGCAGCGGCCATGGCCCTGCCCGCGCCGGACCGCGACGCAGTATTCGATGCCGTGCGCGAGACGGTCGATGCCAATGCACCCCTCCTCGGCGACCTGGGTCGGCTGAGGATCACCTACACCGCAGGCGACGCCCCGCTGGGCAGCGATCGGGGCGAGACCGGGCCGACGCTCGTCGTCGCGGTGTCCGCGATGAAGCCATGGCCGGAGTCTGCGGCCGTGATCACCGTGCCCTGGCCGCGCAATGAACGCAGTCCCCTCGCAGGCGTGAAGTCGACGTCGTACGCCGAGAACGTCCTGGCGCTGGCCAGGGCGCATGAGCACGGTGCGGGTGAGGCTCTCATGCCCGATACCCAGGGGCGTCTCTGCGAGGGCACGGGCAGCAACGTCTTCCTGGTGCTCGACGGTCGACTCATCACGCCGACCCTGGCCACGGGCTGCCTGGCCGGAGTCACCCGCGATCTGGTGCTGGAGTGGTCGGGGGCCGAGGAGGTGGATGTCCCCATGTCAGCACTCGCTGACGCGGAGGAGGTCTTCATTACGTCCTCCACCCGGGATGTCCAGCCCGTTCACCGGGTGGACTCGCGCAGCCTGGTGGCGCCGGGTCCTCTCACCGCCTCGGTGCGGGCGGAATTTGATCGTCGCTCTCGCGCTGACGTCGACCCCTGATGGCCGTTACCGTGGGGAGGTGACCTCCCCACGCGATCGGGATGACGTGCCCGATGAGTCACGCCTCCAGCGCATTGAGGATTCCGTCGAGGAAGCCGCGGAGGAGCTCGTCGAAGGCTTCGAGGAGGCCGTCGACCGCGTACTACCGCCCCATCTCCGCGCCCGCGCCTGGGCGCGGAGGAGGCGCTCCACGCACGTCATGTGGCAGGCCGGCGTACTCATCATCGGCTTCGGGCTCGTCGCCGCGGGTATCGCGATGCTTGTCCTCCCGGGACCCGGGTGGGCGACGATCATCCTGGGCCTGATCGTCCTCGCCTCGGAGTACGCCTGGGCCCGACGCCTCCTGGACCCGGTGAAGCGATGGGCGCGCAAGGCGGCGGACGCGGCCCTGGATCCCCGGGTGAGGCGGCGCAACCTGATCATTCTGGGGTCGGTCATCGTCGTGGGAGCTGCCCTGACGACGTGGTACGTGGCGGCCTTCGGCTTCACGTTGCAGCCGTTGCTCGGGCCGCTCCTCCGATAGGCCCTCGACCGGTGCGGTAGTCTCACCGCCGCAGCACATCGGGCGATTAGCTCAGTGGTAGAGCACTCGCTTCACACGCGAGGGGTCACTGGTTCGAACCCAGTATCGCCCACCGGACTCACGCGCTCCCGCGGGAGTTGCGACGCCTCACCGGGGAGGATCCGTGACGACCGTCACCATCGTCGACACCGATGGCGATCGGTCGACTGAGGTCGAGGCCGGCGCCACCGCGATGGACCTCGTGGGCAGTGACCGCCGCGTGGTGGCAGCCCGGATCAATGGTGAACTACGCGATCTCGCCACTCTCCTGAGCCAGGGCGATGTCGTCGAGGCCGTCGGAGTGGACACCCCCGAGGGCCTCGCCGTGCTGCGTCATTCGACCGCCCACGTCCTCGCCCAGGCAGTCCAGGACACCTTCCCTGACGCGAAGCTCGGCATCGGACCACCGATCAAGGACGGCTTCTACTACGACTTCTCGGTGACGACCCCCTTCACCCCCGACGACCTGAAGGCGCTCGAGAAGCGCATGCAGCAGATAGTCAAGTCGGGCCAGCGTTTCCAGCGTCGCGTGGTGACCGAAGCCGAGGCCAAGCACGAACTCGCAGGAGAGCCCTTCAAGCTGCGACTCATCGGCAGTGAAGGCGGCGCGGAGGTCATGGAGGTGGGGGGTTCCGAACTCACCATCTACGACAACGTGCAGGCTAAGGACGGTGCCGTGTGCTGGGGCGACCTCTGCCGCGGCCCACACGTGCCTGACACGCGCTTCATCCCGCCCAATGCCTTCAGACTCATGCGCACCGCCGCTGCCTACTGGCTCGGCGACCAGGCCAATGAGCAGCTCCAGCGCGTCTACGGCACCGCCTGGCCCTCGAAGGAGGAGATGCAGGCCTACCTCACGTTCCTGGAGGAGGCTGAGAAGCGCGACCACCGCAAGCTCGGAGCCGAGCTTGATCTCTTCAGCTTCCCGGAGGAGATCGGATCGGGCCTCGCCGTCTTCCACCCCAAGGGCGGTGTGGTGAGGCGCGTGATGGAGGACTACTCGCGCAAGCGTCATGAGGAAGCCGGCTACGAGTTCGTCAATACCCCGCATGTCACCAAGGCCGCGCTCTTCGAGAAGTCAGGGCACCTCGACTGGTACGCCGAGGGGATGTACCCGCCCATGCACCTCGATGCCGAGGTAGATGCTGATGGCACGGTCCGCAAGCAGGGCGTCGACTACTACATGAAGCCCATGAATTGCCCCATGCACAATCTCATCTTCGACGCGCGCGGCCGCTCCTACCGTGAGCTGCCGCTTCGCCTCTTCGAGTTCGGCACCGTCTATCGCTATGAGAAGTCCGGCGTGGTCCAGGGCATGACGCGGGCGCGTGGCTTCACCCAGGACGACGCCCACATCTACTGCACGCGCGAGCAGATGGCCGATGAGCTCGACAAGCTCCTCACCTTCGTGCTCGATCTGCTGCGCGACTACGGCCTGGAGGACTTCTATCTAGAACTCTCCACCCGGGATCCCCGCAAGTCCGTCGGATCGGACGAGGTGTGGGCCGAGGCCACCGAGGTGCTGCGTGAAGCCGCCGAAAAGCAGGGCCTCGAACTCGTGCTCGACGAGGGCGGCGCGGCCTTCTACGGCCCCAAGATCTCGGTCCAGGCCAAGGACGCCATCGGACGCACATGGCAGATGTCGACCATCCAGTTGGACTTCAACCTGCCCGAGCGCTTCGACCTGGAGTACGCCGCTCCGGATGGCACGCGCCAGCGCCCGGTCATGATCCATCGAGCGCTCTTCGGCTCGATCGAACGTTTCTTCGCCGTCCTGCTCGAGCACTACGCGGGCGCCTTCCCTCCCTGGCTCGCACCGGTGCAGGTGGTGGCGATTCCCGTGTCGGACGCCCACGTGGACTATCTCTACGATGTCGCGGCGCGCCTGCGCGCGCACGGAATCCGCATCGAGGTCGACGATGCCGATGACCGCATGCAGAAGAAGATCCGCACGGCGCAGAAGTCGAAGGTGCCCTACATGCTCATCGCGGGCGACGATGACATGGCCGCCGGCGCGGTGTCCTTCCGCTACCGCGACGGCAGTCAGCGCAACGGCGTCTCCGTCGACGAGGCGGTGGGTGAGATCCTCGCTGCCGTGAGCGAACGACGCCAGGTGGAGAGCGCACCCGCATGACCGAGGGCGGGCTCCCACTCGACCACGGCGGGATGATCGATCGCTGGCAGCGGATCTGGGTGCCCCATCGCGAGGCCTATCTGCGCGGTGAGGGGCGACCCGCTCACGACGGGCCCGGGGAGGAGTGCCCCTTCTGCCGGGCTCCGGGGCTGGCTGAGGACGAGGGCCTCGTCGTGGCTCGCGGTGACACGGCGTACGTCGTGATGAACCTGTACCCCTACAACTCCGGACATCTTCTGGTCTGCCCGTATCGACATGTCGCCGACTACACCGAAGTCGACGCCGACGAGGCGGCCGAGATCGCAAGCCTGACGCAGCGTGCGATGACGGTGCTGCGCTCCGTGTCGCGAGCGCAAGGCTTCAACATCGGCATGAACCAGGGCAAGGTCGGCGGTGCGGGAATCGCCGGCCACCTCCACCAGCACGTCGTACCGCGCTGGGGTGGCGACACCAACTTCATGCCCGTGATCGGTCACACCAAGCCCATGCCGCAACTCCTTGAGGAGACGCGACGGCTGCTGGCCGAGGCCTGGGACGCCGAAGACTAGGCGCGGGGACGAGAGGGACGATCATGGCCATCATCAGTGGACCCGGGGGCGTTGACCTGGAGGCAGAGCTCGCGGCGGTCGGGGTGCGCTTCGTCTTCGCACCTGGTGATGATGCGCCCGAGGCCGTCATCGCCGAGGTCCTCGGGATGGACGAGCGCCAGATCCGCGCGGTCGTCGTCGCGGAGCCGCCCGAGCCCGGCGCGGAGCACACGGGCATGGGTGCCTGGCACGTCAACGCCGAGACCGAGGCGCACTTCGTGCGGAGCGGTCGGGGCATAGTGCAGTTCGTGCTGCCGCAGGGCGAATGCACGGTCGAGATCACCGCGGGTGACGTGATGATCGTGAGCGGAGCAGAGCACCGCTACCGCCCGCTGGAGCCCCAGGAATGGGTCATCCGTCACTCAGGTCCGGCGGAGGCGCAACTCGGTGCGCGCGAGACTGGCCGCGACGCAGGGTCCTGGCCGACCTGACCTAGGTCGCGTCCAGTCCCTGCCCATCACGTCCGGGGGAGCCCGACAGGGGCGGCTTGGCCGTCCCGCCGGGCCTGACCTGGGGCCCAAGTAGCAGCGGCAGCTCACGTGACGACAGCGTGTCCCCGACGACGACGTGGGGGAGTCCGGTGACAAGCCCGATATCGCCTGCTCCCAGGGCCGTCACGGGAGTGGGCGCGCTGACAATCCGACCCACATGCTCGTCGCGCGTGCGCTCGACGCCTGCCTGATCGCGTCGGTCATGTCCCGCCACGTGCACGGTCGCGTCGGCATGAAGCGTGCCCGAGTAGACGCGCACCAGAGACACTCGACCACCGTCGGCGTCATCCGAGGTGCGCACCACCTCGACGCACAGCGGCCCCGTGGGTTCGCAGGTCAGGGGGACGCGCGGACTGCCGTCCGAAGCCGTCACTACGGGCAGCGGACTCTCGAGGGGCGAGGGGAATTCCCGCGTGATCACCTGAAGGAGTTCGAGCGACCCGAAGCCCAACGGGGTCGTCGCGGTGACGACCACGGGGTGGATCTGCCCCCGCGCGACAGCCCGGTCCAGGCTCGCAGCCAAGGACTCCGCGGGGATCTCCCCACCCCCTAGGAAGCTGCCGACGAGCGCGTCATCCTCCGTTCCGGCGATGATCGCCACGAGCAGGGCCGCACGTGCATCGGCGATGAAGTCGACATGCTGCGGATCCGGCTCGCGCTCGACGCGTACACCGCCGGAATAGTCGAGGATGCGCTGGGAGACCAGGTCGAGGATTCCTGCCAACTGCTCGTCGTCGCTGAGGAGGGGCAGTTGGACCGGCAGGACGCCGCCGTCGGAGCCGAGTGCGAGCTGGCACTCCTCGACCGTGGCCTCGACATCCGCTCGATCCCGGTCCGCCTTGGTGACGACAATGGCCCGCGGCATGCTCACTGCGGCGCACTCCTCCCACAGCATCGCGGTGGCGGGATCGACACCCTCGTCCGCAGAAACCACGAAGAGCGCCGCGTCGGCGGCGCGCAGTCCAACGCGCACCTCGCTCTCGACATCCGCCTCGCCGGGGGTATCGAGGAGGTTGATGCGCACTCCCTGCCACTCCACGCACACCAGGCTCAGCGCACCTTCGGTGTCCGAGAGCGTAGTGCCCTCCTCGACCGAGCCGGGCCGCGTGAGCGCTCCCGTCGCGAGTGCAAGCTGCTCCACCAGGGTCGTCTTGCCCGCGTCGCGCGGCCCGACCAGCACGACGTTGCGGAGCCGTGCCGGCTCGATCGGAGCGGTCATGGTCACAGAGTCCTCCTCAGACCCTGCGCAGTATCCACGACCTCCCGATCCCCACCTCCCAGCTCCACGCCGTACGCCGCCCCTGTCTGCAGGTCCCAGGCCGTACGATGAGAGCGCCGGAATGGCCGGCAGACGCCGTCCGTGCGTCAAGGCGCTATGGAGCGCACAGCCGAGGAGTGTCCGTGCTCAACAACCCGGCGGCGCGCAAGGTCTCGACAGCCGTCCTCGAGCCCATCGCACGGCTACTCTTGAAGCTCCACGTCTCTCCCGATGCCGTGACGGTTGTCGGGACCCTCATCACCTGCACGGCGGCACTCGTCTTCTTCCCGCGCGGCGACTTCGTGCCCGGCGTTCTCATCATCGGCCTTTCCGTCATCGCGGACCTCCTCGACGGCACCATGGCGCGGCTCTCCGGCCGGGCAGGGCCCTGGGGCAACTTCCTCGACGCGACACTTGATCGGGTCGCCGACGGCTGCGTCTTCGGTGCGCTCGTCCTGTGGGCCGCCGCTACCGGCAACGCGTGGACTACCGCCGCTGCGCTCACCTGCCTTGTCGGCGGCCAGGTGATCTCCTACGCCAAGGCTCGTGCCGAGGCCGTGGGTGCCACCGCCAACGTGGGCATCGCTGAGCGGGCAGAGCGTCTCATCGTCGTGTTGCTTGCCGCCCTGCTCGCGGGACTAGGTGTGCCCTACGTCCTGCCGATCGCGCTCGGCCTCCTCGCAGTGCTGAGCGTTGTCACGGTGGTGCAGCGCATCGTCGTGGTGAGGCGCCAGCTGAAGGCACCGAGCGGGGGCGGGGAGTGAGCCTGTCCGACACTGCGGCGGACCTAGGATTCGGTGTCGGTTGGGCTGCGATCAAGCGCATGCCGGAGCCGGTCGTGGACCGCGCCTTCCAGGCAATGGCCGATAGGACCTATCGCAAAAACGGTCGCGGTGTCCGCCAGTTGCGCGCCAATCTCACACGCGTGCTTCCGGATGCAGGCTCCGCGGTCCTCGATGCTGCGACGCATGAGGGCGTACGTCGCTATCTGCGCTACTGGAGTGAGACATTCCGGCTCCCTGCATGGAGCCCTCAGCGACTGCGTGACGACTTCACGGTGCTGGAAGGGCTCGATCGACTCGACTCTGCGGTCGGCTCGGGCGGGGGAGCGGTCATGGTCTCTTCGCACAGCGGCAACTGGGACCTGGCTGGTGCGTGGGCGTGTGATCGCTACGGCGGCATCGTCACGGTTGCGGAGAGGCTCAAGCCCGAGGGGCTTTACGACAAGTTCGTGGCCTATCGCGAGTCGCTCGGCATGGAGGTGCTGCCTCACGGCGAGGACGAGACCTTCCGCATCCTCCTGCGCCGTCTTCGCGAAGGCAAGCTCGTGTGCCTCGTCACGGACCGTGACCTCTCCGGGAGCGGTGTCCCGGTCGACTTCTTTGGCGAGACCGCGTCGATGCCCGCCGGTCCCGCGCTGCTGTCCCTGATGACGGGGGCGCCCATCATGCCCGTGGATCTGTGGCATGTCGAGGGAGGCCTGCACGGATGGGTGAGGCCGCCTCTGCCGCACCCCGGCGATATCGGCCGCAAGGAGAGTGTCGCGGCGATCACCCAGTCGATGGCCGATGCCTTCGCCCGCACCATTAGCGAGCATCCTGTCGATTGGCACATGATGCAGCGACTGTGGCTGAACGATCTCCCCGATCGGGTCACCGCGTGAAGATCGGCATCGTGTGCCCCTACGCCTGGGATGTCCCCGGAGGGGTCCAGGCGCACATCCGCGATCAGGCGGAGACGCTCATCGAGATGGGGCACGACGTAAGCGTCATCACGCCTGTCGAAGATCCTGCTTCCCTCCCGACCTATGCCGTAGACGGTGGGCGCCCGCGCTCCGTGCCCTACAACGGCTCCGTGGCGCGACTCACCTTTGGGGTGAAGGCCACTGCCCGGGTGCGTCGCTGGATTCGCGAAGGTGAATTCGACGTGCTCCATGTCCACGAACCGCTCGCACCCTCACTCGGCGTACTCGCGTGCTGGTCTGCTCGGGGACCGATAGTGGCAACCGTGCATTCGTCGATCGAGCGTTCGCGTGTCCTCGTGACGGGCTACTACCTCGCACAGACCGCCCTGGAAAAGATCTCTGCCCTGGTGGCTGTGAGCGAGCATGCGCGCCGCACCATCGTGGATCACCTTGGAGGCGATGCGGTCCTCATCCCCAACGGCGTCCGTGTCGATCACTATCAGGATGCGCCACCCCTGCGTGAGTGGCCGGGCCCTGCGATCGGATTCCTCGGCCGGATGGACGAGCCGCGCAAGGGCCTCCCCATTTTGCTGGAGGCCTTCGCCGGCATCCGGGCGCGTGTGCCGGAGGCGACCCTCGTCCTCATCGGGCCGGGCGATGTGGATGAGGTCCTTGCCGATCTGCCAGCAGCCCTTCGGCCCGGCATCGCCGTTTTGGGCCGACTGGACGAAGTGGAGAAGGCGCGCGCCCTCGCCTCCCTGGATGTCTACGTCGCCCCCAACACGGGAGGCGAGTCCTTCGGCATCGTCCTACTCGAAGCGATGGCCGCGGGTACTCCCGTCATTGCCAGTGACCTGGATGCGTTCGCCCGTGTCCTCGACGGCGGCAGGTGTGGCGCGCTTTTCCCCGTGGGCGACTCGGTCGCGCTCGCGGACGCCGTGATCACCCTGCTCGAAGACGAGGAGGCGCGCGCACGGCTCGTAGAGGCGGGTAGTCGCAGGGCCGAAGCGTACGACTGGCGGACCGTGGCTGGCGACCTCATCGATGTCTATGCGAGCGTGACGGCCGGGCAGAGCGCGGTGCGCGAAGACCTCCGAGGCCAGATTGTCGGTCGACTCGCCCGCCGCCGGGTTCACGAGGGAGCACCAGACTGATGGGGTCGTGGTGGTGGGTGGTCGCGGGCGTGACGGTGGTCCTCTTTGTGGGTCTTTACCTGAGCATGACCGCAGGTCGGCTGGATCGGCTGCATCGGCGCATCGACACATCACTCCACGCCCTCGACACCCAGCTTGTGCGCCGATCTGCACTTGCCTTGGATATGGCGGCATCCGGAGTGTTCGATCCTGCCACCGCGGTGGTGCTCGCGGATTCGGCGCACGGCGCGCGTGCGGCGTCAGAGGACGATGTCGTGTCACGCGGCCTCGCAGAGAGCGATCTCACGCGTGTGCTCGTCGAGGCAATTCCCGACGTTCAAGAGGCCGAGGAGTTGCGCGAAGCGGCACCGGATCCGACGATGCTCGATGATCTGAGGGGCACGTGTGTGCGGGTGCAGTTGTCGCGCCGCTTTCACAACGATGCCGTACGTGCGTGTCGTCAGGTACGGCGGCAGCGTCTTGTGAGGTGGCTCCACCTCGCGGGGCACACCCCGTGGCCCGAGACGGTGGAAATGGACGACACGCCGCCACCGGGCCTTACCGCGCGATGATCGGGTAACCCGACGTACCTTGGATCAATGCGACTCCTTGCCCCCCTTGCTTTGGGAGCCCTCCTCCTCGCCGCGTGCGGTGGCGAGGAAGCGGCTCCTGCGTCGTCGAGCCCCAGCCCGACTCCAAGTTCGGCAAGCGCATCGCCGTCACCGAGTCCCTCGGCGTTGCCGACTCCCTCCGATGGGATTCCCGCGGGGTCCTCGCCCTTCTCCGGACTGCCCGGCGGCGAGGGCAAGCCGGTCCTCGCGATCAAGATCGACAACACTCGCCCGGCGCAGCCGCATGCGGGACTCCAGTCGGCAGACCTTGTCTACGTGACGGAGGTGGAATGGGACCTCACGCGGTTCATCGCCATCTTCAACTCTTCGCTCCCTGATGTGATCGGGCCGGTGCGATCAGCGCGCATCAGTGATCTCGACATCCTCGCCCCCTTCGGCAGGATCGCCTTCTCCAATTCGGGTGCGCAGTCCAAGCTCCTCCCCGTGATCGCTGCGGCCAATCTCTACGACGTGTCGGCAGAGAAGGTCTACGCGGCGTTCTCCGATGATCCCGGTCGACCGTCGCCCGTGGATCACATGGCGGACCCCCGTGCGCTGTTTGCCGCAGCGCCCGACGCCGAGCTTGCACGCGACATTGGCTTTGTCTTCTCGCAGGAGCCACCCACCGGCGGCACCCCTGTGTCCACCGTCACCGCGACGTGGCCTTCATCGGAGGTGTCCTTCCGTTGGGATGAGGAGGCGGGCAACTTCATCGTCGGACTCAACGGCGAGGAGTCGCGATCCACCGAGGGTGGGCCACAGCGCGCTGCCACCGTGGTGATCCAGTCGGTGCAGCAGTCGGACTCCGGGTACGGCGACCGGTACGGCGGCAGGACCCCCTTGATCGAGACGGTGGGGAAGGGTGCCGCCCTGGTGCTTCGGGACGGCCGGATGTGGTCGGTGACCTGGGAGCGCCCCTCGACGGGGGAGGGCACGCGGTTCCTACTGCCCGATGGTTCGCCCATGCCCTTTGCGATCGGCCAGGAGTGGGTGGTCCTGCTCGACAAGGCCATGAAGGCCAAGATCACCTGAGGACCTCACCTCGGCCTGGCGCGATCGGGCCATCCCACTACCATGGAGCGAGCCCGCGGACGTCGCGGCGCCCACTGTCGTGAGAGGTCACCGTGTCGGATTCCCCCAACCACGCCACCGGCACCATCCGCGTGAAGCGGGGCATGGCGGAGATGCTCAAGGGCGGCGTGATCATGGACGTCGTCACGCCGGACCAGGCCAAGATCGCCGAGGACGCTGGCGCTGTCGCCGTCATGGCACTGGAGCGAGTGCCTGCGGATATCCGCGCCCAGGGTGGCGTAGCCCGCATGTCCGACCCCGACATGATCGAGGGGATCATCGAAGCGGTGACGATTCCTGTCATGGCCAAGGCTCGCATTGGGCACTTCGCTGAGGCGCAGGTCATCCAGTCCCTGGGCGTCGACTACATCGACGAGTCCGAGGTGCTCACGCCCGCTGATTACTCCAACCACATCGACAAGTGGCAGTTCACCGTCCCCTTCGTTTGCGGTGCCACCAATCTGGGCGAGGCGCTGCGCCGCATCACCGAGGGTGCGGCCATGATCCGATCCAAGGGCGAGGCGGGCACAGGTGACGTCTCCAACGCAGTCACGCACATGCGCCGCATCCTCGGCGAAATCCGCGCGCTTTCCTCGCGTTCCGAGGACGAGCTCTACGTAGCAGCGAAGGAGCTCCAGGCGCCTTACGACCTCGTGGTCGAGGTGGCCAAGGCTGGCCGCCTCCCCGTCGTCCTCTTCACCGCGGGCGGGATCGCAACCCCGGCTGACGCCGCGATGATGATGCAGTTGGGCGCCGACGGAGTCTTCGTCGGCTCGGGCATCTTCAAGTCCGGCGACCCCGCGAAGCGCGCGGAGGCCATCGTGCAGGCGACTCGCCACTTCGACAATCCCGATGTCGTGGCCAAGGTGTCGCGCGGTCTGGGCGAGGCCATGGTCGGCATCAACGTCGCTGACATCCCTGTCCACCACCGCCTCGAAGACCGGGGCTGGTGACGGGCCAGCCCGTCAGGGGCGGCTTCGCCGGCCCGACGCCCACGATCGGCGTCCTGTCACTGCAGGGTGACGTGCGCGAGCATCTCCGGAGTTTGGTGCGTGCCGGTGCCGATTCCGTGCCGGTGGGCTCGGAGGAGGGGCTCCGCTCGGTTCAGGCGCTCGTCATTCCCGGTGGGGAGTCCACCACGATGTCCATGCTCGCCGTACGCGATGGACTCATGGAGCCGCTGCGTGAGGCGCGCGCACAAGGCATGCCGATGTACGGCTCATGCGCCGGCATGATCATGCTCGCCGACGAGGTGCTCGATGCGCGCTCCGACCAGGAGACCATCGGCGGTATCGGCATGGTGGTGAGGCGCAATGCCTTCGGCCGTCAGGTGGACTCCTTCGAGACCGAAGTCGACGTCCGAGGCCTCGGGGAGTCCTTTCCCGCGGTCTTCATCCGGGCTCCCTGGGTGGAGTCGGTGGGCGAAGACGTGGAGGTCCTCGCCAGGGTGACCCCGCCCGACAGGGGCGGCTCCGCCGTCCCGCAGGGCGATGCCAGCGGGACGGATACGATCGTCGCGGTGAGGCAGGGTTCGCTCGTCGCCACGTCGTTTCACCCAGAACTCACCGGCGACCCGCGCTTCCACGAGATGTTCGTCCAGATTGTGAGGGAGTACGCATGAGCGGCCACTCCAAGTGGGCCACCACCAAGCACAAGAAGGCCGTCGTCGATGCGAGGCGCGGCAAGCTCTTCGCGCGCCTCATCAAGAACATCGAGGTCGCTGCGCGACAGGGCGGTGGCGACCCCGCGGGCAATCCCACGCTCTACGACGCCATCCAGAAGGCGCGCAAGAGCTCTGTCCCTCTCGACAACATCGAGCGTGCCGTAAAGCGCGGGTCGGGTGCTGAGGCAGGCGGCGCCGACTACCAAACCATCCTGTATGAGGGATACGGCCCCAACGGCGTTGCCGTGCTCGTGGAGTGCCTCACGGACAACCGCAATCGAGCCGCGTCTGAAGTGCGTGTCGCCCTGACGCGCAACGGCGGAAGCATGGCCGATCCCGGCTCCGTGTCCTACCTCTTCAGTCGCAAGGGTGTCGTCATGGTGTCGCGCTCCGACGATGTCGACGAGGACTCCATCCTGGCCGCCGTGCTCGAGGCTGGTGCGGAGGAGGTCAACGACCTTGGCGATGTCTTCGAGGTCGTGAGCGAGGCCGGCGATGTCGTCGCCGTGCGCACGGCCCTGCAGGGTGCCGGGATCGACTACGACTCCGCGGAGGCGACCTTCGTGCCGAGCATGTCGGTGCCGGTGGATGCCGACGTCGCCCGCAAGGTCTTCCGCCTCGTGGAGGCCTTGGAGGACAGTGATGACGTGCAGAACGTTTACACCAATGTGGACGTGAGCGACGAGGTACTCGCCAGCCTCGACGCCTGATCGAGGCTGGCGCACGAGGGGAGGACCGCATGTCCGGAGCTGGACGGCAGCTCACCGGCTGGGATGCGGCGACGTGGCGCACCTCAGCGGGCAGTCCGCATCTGCGGTCGACCGTGGTGGCCCTGGTCCTCCTCGACGCGGCACCCGATTGGGACCGCCTCCGGGCTCGCGTGGAGCGGCTCACGCGCATGGTTCCTGTTTTGCGTCAGCGCCCGCTCCGGGGAGTCTTCGGAGTGGCCTCCCCTCGCCTCGCGACGGATCCCGACTTCGACCTCGGCCTGCACCTTCGGCGCATGCGCCTCGCAGGCACGGGTACCTGGGACGAACTCATGGAGGAGGCGCGTCGGGTCAGCCTCACTGACTTCGACCGTGACCGACCACTGTGGGAGCTCGTCCTGGTGGAGGGGCTCGAGGGTGGCCGCGCGGCCTTGCTCTTGAAGCTGCATCACGCGATCGCGGACGGTCAGGCGACCGTGCTGATCGGCCTCAATCTCGTGGAGCTCACCGCTACGCCCGACCCGGCGGAAGCGGAGGCCCCCGATGCGCCCATGCCTGTGGACGTAGGTGCGCCGGAGGTGAGCGTCGCCGACATCGTCGACAACGTCCGCCGCGGCTTTGGGGCGGCTGAGCGCGTCGGCGAGGCCATGGTGGCGCTCGCGCGCGGCACGCTCACCGACCCCGTGGGGACCTGGACCTCGGTCCTCGGCACCCTCGCCTCGGTGGGTCGCTTCACGGCGGTGCCGGACGGCCCGCTGTCGCCCCTGATGACGGAGAGGGGAACGACATACCACTTTGCGGCCTTCGACCTGCCCTTCGCGAGCCTGCGCGGGGCCGCCAAGGAGCGCGACTGCAGCGTGAACGACGCCTTCATGGCTGCGGTCGGGCTCGGTCTCGAGCGCTATCACGTGCGATGTGGGAGCGTCGCTGACGAGCTCCGCTTCAATGTGCCCATCAGTCTCCGCGGGGATGCGGGTGATACCTCCGCCCAGGCTTCCAATGCTGTGACGATTGCGCGCATCGCCCTGCCCGTCGCGGGGCTCACGGTCGACGAACGCATGCAGGCCGCTCACGAAGCAGTGGCTCGATGGAGGCACGAGCCGGCACTCCGCCTCGCGGATCCGCTCGCGGAGATCAGCTGGCTGGTGCCCGTGCCCGTGCTCGCACAGGCCGCCCTCGCGAGTGACGTGACCACCAGCAACGTCCCCGGACCGCCGCTCCCGCTCTACGTCGCGGGGGCGCGCATCGCCGGTATCTATCCGCTGGTGGCCACCATTGGGGCCGCCGTCAACGTCACCATGGTCACCTACGACGGTTCGGCATTCGTCGGCATCTCGGCCGACGATCGGGCCGTGCCCGACCTCGACAGCCTGGTCACCGACATGCGCTCGGGCTTTGCGACCGTCACCGGTGGGCTCGTCGGGCCGGCCGATCCGCTCGCCGCGGGGGAGCCGGGAGACGGCACGCCGAAGGCTCGTGCGATCCGTGAGGCAGCAGGCCCCGGGCAGTAGTCTTCGCACAGGTGTTCGTATCTCCCGCATCGCGGGATCGCGGAGGAGGCGCTCGTGCGGGTCATGGGCGTGGATCCTGGTCTCACGAGATGCGGGGTAGGGGTTGTCGACGGCGCACCCGGCGGGTCCCTCGTGCTCGTGGACGTGGTCGTCGTCCGCACTCCACCCGAGGCACCCCTCGAGGAGCGGCTCACGGGGCTGGAGCGCGCGCTGGAGGAACTCGTGTCGCGCCACCGTCCGGAGATCATCGCCGTGGAGCGCGTCTTCAGCCAGCACAACCTGCGGACCGTCATGGGCACGGCCCAGGCGGGCGCCGTAGCGGCGCTGGCAGCAGGGCGTCGGGGCATCCCATTGAGCCTGCGCACCCCGAGCGAAGTGAAGGCCGCGGTCACGGGGAGCGGGCGGGCGGACAAAGCCCAGGTGACCGCCATGGTCACGCGTGTCCTTCGCCTGGATGCTCCTGTGCGTCCCGCCGATGCCGCCGATGCCCTGGCCTTGGCCATCACGGAGATCTGGCGCGGAGGTGCCGAGCGCCGATTGCAGGCGGCCGTCGGAGCGCGGCGGTGATCGCTTCGATTTCCGGTGTGGTCGCGGCGGTGCAGCCCTCTGCCGTCGTGGTCGAGGTCGGCGGGGTCGGCATGAGCATCGCCTGCACGCCCCAGACGGCCGCGTCCGTGCGCACCGGCGACGGTCTGGCGCTCCACACGAGTCTCGTGGTGCGCGAGGACTCCCTCACGCTGTATGGCTTCCTCGACACCGAACAGCGCGATGTCTTCGAGCTCGTCCAGACCGTTTCCGGCGTAGGCCCCCGCACCGCACTCGCCGTCCTGGCCACGCTCTCACCCGATGACCTACGCCAGGCCATCGCCAGCGAGGACATCGCGAGCCTCACGCGGGTGCCGGGAATCGGCACCAAGGGAGCCCAGCGCCTCGTCATCGAGTTGAAGGACAGGCTGCGTGCCGTCGCGCGGCCTGGTGACCTGCCGTCCAGTGACGCGCACGAGACCGTGCGGGCGGCGCTCATGTCGCTCGGTTGGTCGGCACGCGATGCCGATCGTGCCGTCGCTGCGGTCAGCTCTGACTCTGGCACGGATCCTGACGTGCAGGCCCTCCTTCGTGCCTCGCTGCAGCAGTTGGATCGCCGATGACGGGTGAGGATGCCATGGGCGACGACGGCGAGCGTCTGGTGGACGCGCATGCCGAGGAAAGCGAGCGTGTCCTGGAGGGTGCCTTGCGCCCGCGGCGGCTCGACGAATTTGTCGGCCAGTCCCGCGTGTGCGCCCAGTTGGATGTCGTCCTTCAGGCTGCGCGACGCCGGGAGCGTCCGGCTGACCACGTGCTGCTCTCGGGTCCGCCCGGGCTGGGCAAGACCACGTTGGCGTCGATCATCGCCGAGGAGATGGCGGCTCCGCTCCGCCTCACGAGCGGTCCCGCGCTCCAGCATGCCGGCGACCTGGCGGCGATCCTGTCGAGCCTGCAGCCGGGTGAGGTCCTCTTCATCGACGAGATCCATCGGCTGGCTCGCGTTGCCGAGGAGATGCTCTACGTCGCCATGGAGGACTTCCGAGTCGACGTCATCGTCGGCAAGGGCCCCGGGGCCACTGCTCTTCCGCTCGACCTGGCTCCGTTCACCCTCGTGGGCGCGACCACGCGCGTGGGTCTCCTGCAGGGCCCCTTGCGCGATCGCTTCGGTTTCACCGCGCACCTGGACTTCTATGACGAAGCAGACCTGCGCTCGATCCTCGAGAGGTCAGCGCACCTTCTCGCCGTAAACATCGATGCCGACGGGATCTCCGAAATCGCCCGGCGGTCTCGCGGCACTCCGCGCATCGCCAACAGACTTCTACGCCGCGTGCGCGATTGGGCACAGGTCCACGGCACCGGCGACATCGATCGCAGTGCCGCGCGTGCGGCGCTCGACCTCTACGAGGTCGACGTGCTTGGACTGGACCGGCTGGATCGCTCTGTCCTGGATGCGCTCGTGCGTCGATTCGGCGGGGGACCCGTCGGTCTCTCCACCCTGGCTGTTGCCGTGGGGGAGGAGCCCGAAACCGTCGAGACGGTGGCCGAGCCCTTCCTCGTGCGTCACGGACTCCTGGCCCGCACGCCGCGGGGTCGGGTGGCGACGGCTGCCGCGTACGCCCACCTGGGCGTAGCTCCTCCGGCTGGCACCTGGCCCGATCAGGGTCTCCTCGGCTTCCCTGACGAGCCCGACAGGGGCGGCGTGGCCGACCCGCCGGGCCCCACCGGCCACGCTTCGCCGGGGGGCTCCGGCTAGGCTCCTGGACCAAGTGCGCCGTCTTGGCGCCGCGGCCTTCGAGGGGTGTATTCGTGGAAAGTCTGGGCACGCTGCTGCCGATTCTCCTGATCGGCGTGGTCTTCTACCTGCTCATCATGCGCCCGGCTCGCAATCGCCAGAAGAAGCAGGCCGAGATGATGTCGGCGCTCGCTCCGGGATCGCGCGTGATGACGACCGCCGGCGTCTACGGCACCCTGGTGGCTATCGACGATGACGATGCCGAGGTCGAGATCGCTCCCGGCGTGGTGATTCGCGTCGTCAAGGCGGCAATCGGCAAGGTCATCGAGCCAGAGACCGCATCCACCGACGCGGCCCCTCCCGCTGACCCCTCAGGCCAGAGCGCCTAGGCCGGTCGCGGCCCCACTCCTGTCACCACCACGCTGAGAAGGAAGACACGTGCCATCCGCCAACCGCAGTAGCCGTACCGGCTCGCAGACGCATCCCGGCCGGCTGCTCCTCATCATGGCGCTCATCACCGCCGCCGTGGCGGCGTGGGCCTTCTGGCCGGGTCAGGACAACACCGTGCGCCTGGGCCTGGATCTGCGCGGTGGCACCCAGGTCATCCTGCAGCCCAAGGCGGTGCAGGAAGGCGCATCGATCACCGACGATCAACTCGCTCAGACGGTGCAGATCATCCGGCAGCGCGTCGACGGTGTCGGCGTCGCCGAGGCCGAGGTCACGGTGCAGGGATCGGGGGACGGGGCGGCCATCGTCGTGTCCGTGCCCGATGTTAGCCAGGAGAGGTTGGTCGAGCTCGTCGGGCGCACGGCGCTCCTGGACTTCCGCCCCGTCTGGACCATCCTCGGGCCCGCCCCGGCGTCGCTTGATGACACCACTGCTCCTGCTCCCGCTCCTTCAGGAGATGACACGGCGACCAGCGCGCAGATCGTGCAGGCGGCCGACAACACGCCCGAGTTCCAGGCGGAGGTTGCTGCGCTCGACTGCCTCGACCCCATCAATCAGGCGGGTGGCAGTCCAGATGATCCCGAGCTGTGGCTCGGCACCTGCGACACCGACGGCGCAGCCAAGTACTCCCTGCAGCCCGCATTCATCCAGGGCACCAACGTCACTGATGCCGTCGCCCAGCTTCCCCAGCAGGGCGTGGGCGGCTGGGTCGTGAGCTTGACCTTCGACAGCGAGGGCGCGCGCGCCCTCGCCGAGGCCTCACAGGAGCTCTACGCGCTGCCCGAGTGCAGCCCCGGTGGCCCGAGTCCGTGTAATGCCTTCGCCATCGTGCTGGATGGTGTCGTCGTGTCGGCACCGAGATTCAATGAGCCCATTATCGGCGGCCAGGCGCAGATCGAAGGCGATTTCACGGCGCAGGAGGCCCAGGACCTCGCCAACGTGCTGAGCTACGGCGCGCTGCCGGTCAACCTCGAGGTCGTCGAGGTGACGAGTGTGTCTCCCACGATCGGCGGCGACCAATTGCGTGCCGGTCTGATCGCCGGAGCCATCGGCGCTTTGCTCATCGTGATCTTCTTCCTGATCTACTACCGCGTACTCGGCATCGTGGCGATCCTGAGTCTTGTCTTGGCCGGCGGCCTGACTTACTTCTTCTTCGTCGCGTTGGGCAAGAGCGTGGGCTTCACCCTGACCCTCGCGGGAGTCGCGGGTGCCATCGTGGCCATTGGCATCACCGCAGACTCCTTCATCATCTACTACGAACGCATTCGAGATGCCCTAAGAGACGGCAAGAGCATGCGCCAAGCCGCAGAGGTGGGTTGGAGCGCGACGCGTCGCACCCTCCTCGCTGCGGACTTCGTCACGCTCCTCGCCGCGGTCGTGCTCTACATCGTCTCCGTCGGCAATGTGCGCGGGTTCGCCTTCACGCTCGGCCTCATCACGGTGATCGACCTCCTCGTGGCCTTCCTCTTCACGTATCCGCTCACCGTGCTGATCTGCCGGTCATCGTGGATGCAGCGCACATCGTGGCTTACGGGCCTGCGACGTACGGATCGTTCCGTGGACGCAAAGGCTGATGCCGCCCCAATGGATGATCGCTCGACGGCGGGGGTGGAGTCCTGATGTCTCGTTCACGCTCTCTCGGGGATCGGCTCTACCGCGGCGAGTCCGGTATCGACTTCGTGGGCCGTCGGCGCACGTGGTTCATCATCTCCGGCATCCTCATCCTCATCTCTCTGGCGGCGCTGGGCTTCCGTGGATTGAACCTCGGTATCGAATTCCAGGGCGGCGCGGTCTTCTCCGTGCCCAATGCCACTTGCTCAGTCGTCGATGCTCGCGAGGTTGCCTCGGAGGCATCCGGGGCGGAGGCGATCGTCACGGAGACGGGCGCGGGCATCGTGCGCGTCCAGACTCCGCCGGTGGAGCCCGTCCAGAGTCAGGAGATCGCCCGCATCCTCGCGGATGCGTGCGGCGTACCCGCGACAGACATCACGGTCCAGGTCGTGGGACCGACCTGGGGAGCCGAGATCACCTCCAAGGCGATCCAGGCTCTGATCGTCTTCCTCGTGCTGGTGACTCTCTTCCTGGCGATCTACTTCGAGTGGCGATTCGCGTTGGCCGCCTTGATCGCCTTGGCCCACGACATCATCCTCACCGTCGGGATCTACGCCGTGACAGGTCTGCAGGTCACGCCGGCCACGCTCATCGGCTTCCTCACCATCCTCGGCTACTCCCTCTACGACACCGTGGTTGTCTTCGACAAGGTCAAGGAAGACACCAAGGGCATCACGGCGCAGTCGGTGATGACGTATGGAGAGGCGGCCAACCGCGCCGTCAACCAGGTGCTGGTCCGGTCCATCAACACGTCAATCACTTCGCTTATCCCGGTTCTGGCCATCATCGTGGTCGGTGCCGGCCTCCTGGGTGCCGGCACGCTGCTGGATCTCGCGGTCGCCCTCGCGGTGGGCATGCTCGCCGGTGTCTACTCCTCGATCTTCATCGCCACCCCCGTGGCAGTCATGCTCAAGGTGAGGCAGCCGGAGATCAAGGCGCTGGACAACAGGGTGGCGGCTCGCCGTGCCGGATCGGGTCGGCGCGCTGTGGACTCTCAGGAGGCCGCTGCCGCCGCCGTGGGGATCGTGGAGGGTGCAGATCCAGGCACGGCTTCGGCGTCCGGCGCGGGATCGGAGCGACAGCAGCCGAAGCGGCAGCCGCGCTCGAAGCGGGGCAAGAAGTAGCCGCTCGCCCTCGTGTGAGCAGCATGCTCGTACACTGACCGCTACAGCAGCGGGAGGTGCGGGTGACGCAGGAGGCGATGCGCGAGGTCCCGGCTGACGCCGGCACCACTGGCCTGCGCTCCCGCCTGGCCCGTCTCACGGGTTCCCGGACCGGCCCGTCCGAGCTCGATCCCCTGATCCGCACGCTCCGGCAGTACCACCCGAAGTCCGACGTCCGCATCCTGCAGCGGGCCTACGAGACGGCTGCCTACCTGCATCGCGACCAGAAGCGCCGCTCCGGGGATCCCTACATCACCCATCCCCTCGCCGTCGCCACGATCCTCGCCGAGCTCGGCATGACGGCGCCGACCCTCTCCGCCGCACTCCTGCACGACACGGTCGAGGACACGGGCTATTCCCTCGACGAACTCCGCGAGGACTTCGGCGACGAGGTAGCTGACCTGGTCGACGGCGTGACCAAGCTCGATCGAGTGACCTACGGAGAGTCCTCGGCGGCAGAGACTGTCCGCAAGATGGTCGTGGCTATGGCACGTGACATCCGCGTGCTCGTGATCAAGTTGGCCGATCGACTCCACAACATGCGCACTCTGGGATTCATGCCGCCGGAGAAGCAGGAGAAGAAGGCGAGGGAGACGCTCGAGATCTACGCACCGTTGGCGCACAGGCTCGGGGTCAACACTATGAAGTGGGAGCTCGAGGATCTCGCGTTCGCGACGCTCTATCCCAAGGTGTACGACGAGATCGAGAGACTCGTGTCCCAGCGGGCACCCTCGCGCGACCAGTACCTCACGAGCGTGATCGACGAGCTCGAGACGGATATCAAGGGCGCTCGCATCAAGGCCTCCGTGACCGGTCGGCCCAAGCATCTCTACTCCGTCTACCAAAAGATGGTCGTACGCGGCCGTGAGTTCGCCGATATCTACGA
>Ga0315909_10001448_pt1 | contig 32169 bp, 58 predicted proteins | sample LakEriMetagenome_11_FD_203527 | JGI IMG/M metagenome (GOLD analysis project Ga0315909, IMG submission 203527) | Freshwater fungal communities from buoy surface, Lake Erie, Ohio, United States - Buoy 2 MA125 | ecosystem: Environmental > Aquatic > Freshwater > Lake | place: USA: Lake Erie, Ohio... | reverse complement strand
TATGGCTGACATTGATGGTTCACAAAACGTAAGAGTAGTTATGAGATTTACTGCTGGTGTACAATATGCAAATGTAGAGGATATTGTTACTTATGGTATCACTAACGCTGCTAACTAATAATTAATAATTAATCAAGATAAAGGTGGTGCAAAAAACGCCACCTTTTTTTTAACTTTAAAAATATATAAATATGGCTTGTGATATTAGTTTAGGTAGATTAGAACCTTGCAAAGATAGCAATGGTGGATTAAAAGCGGTTTATTTTGTAAATTGGGGTGAAGTAACTGGTTTTGTTTATGGTGCTGGTGATAATACTGATGCTATTGATGAAGTAACAGGAACACCAAATGCTTACAGATATGAGTTAAAAGGTACATCATCTTTAACACAAACAATTACATCTTCAAGAGAAAATGGTACTACATTCTTTCAACAAGAATTAGCATTAACTTTGAAAAAATTATCAATAGTAGACCACAAACAAATTAAACTTTTGTCTTATGGTAGACCACAAGTAATTGTTGAAGATAACAATGGTAATTTGTTTTATTGTGGTTTAGAACACGGAATGGATGTAACTGGTGGAACTATTGTAACTGGTGCAGCTATGGGTGATTTAAGTGGTTATACTTTAACACTTACAGGAACAGAACCAGTACCAGCAAATTTCTTGTTGAACAATTTATCTGCAACTGGATTTACAGTAGTAATTACAGATTAAGTTTTCATAATAATTGTTTTTTTGTTTTTTAATTAAGGGGTGTTTATGCATCCCTTTTTTATTTATTATTAAAACAATTTCAATTAACTTTTATTTTTAAATAAAAAGAAAATGATAATTCTAAAAGAGCAAATAGAAGCACAATCATTAAAATTTATTCCAAGAACATATTGTGCAACTACAATAGTTTTAGTAAATGAAATGACAAATGAAAGTACTACTATAACATCTGATTTTTATAAGGATGGTTATTATCTATTTACAACTGCTACATTTGATTTAAAAGAAGGAAACTTTTATACGTTATCTATTTTAAATAATACTGATGTAGTTTATAAAGACAAAATATTTTGCACAAATCAAGTTATTGCTGATTATACAATTAACAAAGATGAATATGTAGCAAATCAAACAACTAATGATTTTATAGTTTATGAATAATAATAATTCAAATATTTCTATTGTAAATTTAAGTGCTTACACAAGCCCTAAAATACAAGAAAATAAAAAAGCTGGTTATATCGAATACGGTGACGACAATAATTACTTTCAGTTTTTAATTGATAGGTTTTTATATTCAACTACAAATGGTGCTATTATTACAGGTATATCTAATATGATTTACGGTAAAGGTTTAGATGCTTTAGATGCATCAAGAAAGCCAAACGAATACGCACAAATGAAAACTTTATTTAAGCCAGAAATGTTGCGCAAAGTATGTTTAGAACGTAAACTAATGGGTATGGCTTCTATGCAAATAGTAAAGCAAAAGAATAAAATAGTTAAAGTTGAGCATTTTCCTATACATACATTAAGAGCAGAAAAATGTAACGATAAAGGCGAAATAGAAGCGTATTTATATTGTCCAGATTGGTCAAAAAAGAAACCTTCAGAGGAATTGAAAAGAATACCAGCGTTTGGTTTTGGTAATGGTAATGAAATAGAAATAATGGTTATAAAACCTTATTTACCAATATTTCACTATTATACACCAGTTGACTATAATGGTGCATTAGATTATGCTTTATTAGAAGAAGAAATATCTGTTTATCAAATAAACGATGTAAAGAACGGATTTAGCGGAACTAAAGTTATTAATTTTAACAATGGTATTCCAACTGAAGAAATGCGTGACCAAATTAAAGCAGATGTTAAAAATAAATTAACTGGTTCACGTGGCGATAAAGTAATTGTTGCATTTAATGCTAATGCAGAAAGTAAAACAACAGTAGAAGATATTCCGTTAAACGATGCACCACAACATTATGAATATTTAAGTAATGAATGCTTTAATAAATTAATTGTAGGGCATAGAGTTACTTCGCCTATGTTATTAGGAATTAGAAACGGTGATGGTGGTTTAGGTAACAATGCAGATGAAATAAAGACTGCTACGCTATTATTTGACAATATAGTAATTAAACCATATCAATTAGAAATAATAGAAGCATTAGATGAAATATTATATTACAATGATATTAGTTTAAAATTATATTTTAAAACTATACAACCATTAGAATTTACTGAATTAGACAATACACAAAATGCAGACCAAGTAAAAGAAGAAACTGGATTGAGTTCACATAATTGTTTAAGTTCAAATATAGCAGATGCTTTAATTGCTAAAGGTGAACATTTAGGTGAAGAATGGAATTTAGTAGATGAATTTGAAGTTGATTATGAAAAAGAAGATGAATACGATGCTGAAATTAACTTTATAAACGAAAAGAATAAAAAAAGCAAAAGTGCATTATCTAAAATATGGCAATTTGTTTCAACAGGTATAGCAAGACCAAACGCTAAAAGTCCAGAACAAGATGCTTTAGTTGATGGTGTGCAATTCATAACAAGATATGTTTATAGTGGAAATGCTACTGGTCAACGTGAATTTTGCAATAAAATGATTTCAGCAGATAAAGTTTACCGTAAAGAAGATATTATTGCTATGGAAAGTCAAGCAGTTAATGCTGGTTTTGGTGTTAAAGGTGCTGATAATTACTCAATCTGGCTTTATAAAGGCGGTGCAAGATGTCAACATAAATGGTTACGTAGAACTTATGCAAACTTTGAAGGTGTTAAAATAGACCCTACAAATCCAAATGCAAAAGCTATTAGTTCTGCTACTGCTGAAAAGTATGGTTATAGAATAAGAAATGAAAGAGAAGTTGCTATGAAACCAGCAGATATGCCAACAAAAGGTTACACACAAGAATATTGGGACAAAATGGGATTTACAAATTAAGATATGGCACAAGCACTTTTTATAACGAGAGATGATATTGTAAAGTTTACTGCATTAAATGGAAACATAGATACAGATAAATTTATTCAATTTGTTAAAATAGCACAAGATACACATATACAAACATATTTAGGTACAAGATTATTTAACAAACTAAATGATGATATTGTTAATGATGACTTAACTGAACCATATACATCGCTTTTAACGAAGTATATTAAACCTATGGTAATACATTGGAGTATGGTTGAAGCATTACCATTTTTAGCCATTACGATAGCTGGAAAAGGCATCTACAAACATACATCAGAAAACGCTACAAATGTTGAAAAGAATGAAATTGATTTCTTAATAGAAAAAGAACGTGATATTGCACAACATTACACAAATAGATTTATTGATTATATGAGTTTTAACCAAGCAGATTTTCCAGAATATAACACTAATTCAAATGGTGATATGTATCCAGATAAAGATGCTTACTTTACAGGTTGGGTTTTATAAAATTACTATGACAAATAAATATAAACCAAAACAAGCTAACGTTAAGAAGTTAGAAATATTTTTAAAAAAAATTGAAAATAAAATAGAAAACAAAAAAGATGGCATTAAATTTTCAAAATATTAAAGGCGATACATTCAACGAAGTAACTTTTGAATTACTATTAAACGATGAACCATATAGTTTGGTTGATGCAATAATTAGAATGCAGTTGCGAAAAGAATATGGTGGTATTCCATTTTTATCTTTAACATCAGTAGAAAATAGTGGTTTAACTATTACAGATGCTGCTAATGGTTTATTTAAAATAAATGAACAGATAATTGACATTTGTGCATTTAATTATTTATATGATATAGAAATTGAGTTTGAAGATGGTACTGTAAAGACTTATATTAGTGGTAATTTTTTAATTAAAAACGATGTAACAAGATAATGAGCGATATTATAGATATAAACGTAAATAAAATTGTTGAAGAAGTTACTATTAATGTTGTTGACAATGTTATTCAAGTAAACATAAACAATGTTTCTGGTGGTGGTGGTTCACAAACACTTGCGCAAACTTTAGATTTAGGAAATACTACTGGTGGCGAAAACATAAATATTTCAAATGGTGATGCTATTGTTTTAGACAATGGTTCTATGCTTAAAAAAGGAACTATTGATGCTGGTAATGGTGGTTCAAAAGGTATTTCACAAATATGTGGTGTAGGATTTGAACATAAATGGGAAGCTGGTAGACTTTATATAATGAACGATGGTGGAACTATTATACGTGAAGTATCACATAATCTTACTTATACACCAACAGTTACAGATGATGTAACTAAAGGATTTGTTCAAAACACAAGGTGGATTTTAGACAATGGTGATATTTATATTTGCACAGACCCAACAGAAGGTGCAGCAGTTTGGGAATTAGTTACTGGTGTTGTTCCAAATTTACAACAAGTAACCGATGCTTTATTAAATGATGGAATAGCTGAAACAACAAACGGAATAAAAGCTGGAAGTTGTGCTATGACTGTTGATGGTTTTTATGAAGGAAACGCAGACGGTGGAAGATATTTTCAAATACAAAATTCAGAACCGTCTTTTGTACAAATTGATGAGTTTGATAACCTACATTATCTTACATTAAGAGCACCAAACCAATTAACAACTTCTCAAATTGTAACTTTTCAAGAAGAAACTGGTACGGTTGCTTTGCTATCTGATATTCCAACAATACAGGCGGGGACTAACATAACAATTGATAATACCGACCCATTAAACCCCATTATTAACGCAAGCATTACTGGAGGCGGAGGAATACCTCACGCTACCGCGGCAGGGACTGATACGTACACCGCTACAGTTTCAGGAGTTGCCTCTTACGCTGATGGTGATACTTACTTAATAAGGTTTACAAATGGAAACACTACAAGTGCTACATTAAATATAAACTCTTTAGGAGCTATACCTCTTTACAGAAATAATGATGGAGTTTTAATTGGAGGAGATATTATTGATGGAGGCGAAATGCTTTGTGTATATAATTCAACAACAAATAGATTTCAAGTTATTGGAACTGCACCAAATAGTTTGTTTTCCTATGTTACAAATGCAGACTCTGTTACTTTAACAAAGGGAATGCCTGTGTATGCTTTTGGTGGTACAGGAGATAGAATGACTGTAAAGAGAGCATTTAATACATCTGATGCGACATCAGCTCAAACAGTGGGATTAGTATTATCGACATCTATTGCTGCTAATCAAAAAGGATTGATAATGATGCAGGGGCTTTTGGATGGGTTAAGTATCCTTCCAACCGCAACATTTGCTGATGGAGATCCTGTGTACCTTGGCGCAACAGCAGGGACAATTACAAACGTTAAACCATACGCACCAAATCACTTAGTGTACCTTGGGGTTGTAACAACTGCAAGTAATGGCTCTGCGGGCAGAATGTATGTTAGGGTGCAGAATGGATATGAGCTAGATGAGCTTCATAATGTTCAGGCTAGAACCCCATCGCTTAAAGACACGTTGTGGTATGACAACACCGTATCTCCCGCGCAATGGAAGACAGCATCTATACCTACAATACTTGGATATACGCCCGGCACAGTAACATCTGTAGCTGCGTTAACGTTAGGAACAACAGGAACAGACTTATCATCGTCAGTAGCAACAGGAACAACAACTCCTGTTATTACACTTAATGTACCAACAGCAAACGCAAGTAATAGAGGAGTGCTATCTCCAACAGATTGGAGCACGTTTAATAATAAACAATTCCCTTTAATTAAACAAGGATACACAACTTTAACAGGAGTTACAGGAACACAAGTATTATCATCCTTACTTATTCCTGCAAATTGGTTAGCAAGTGGCGATGGGTTTGAGATTATAATAGTCCCTGCAAAAACTACCACTGCTGCAAATATTGGATTTTTTTTATATCACGATACAACTTTAAATGGCGTTACAAATGCGATTGCTACAGGAACTTCAATATCATTTAATCAAAGAATAGGTTTTATCCAAAGAATTATGTCACTTAACAGTACAACTCTGTATAATTGTTTACCTGTTAACGCAACTTCATTATTTCCAACTACTTCAACAGGAACTGCTCCAACTACAACGTTTAATCCTGCAGTAAATAATTGGATTACGCTAACAGTAAATCCAACAGTAGGTAGTGAAGTAACAGGATTTCATCAATTCTTCATCAGAAAATTATAATTATGAATAGATATTTTATATTAAAAGATTTAGAAACTTTAGAAGTGGTTGGTGCGCCATTTGAAACACAACCCGAAAATAGCTTACCTTACACTATTAATGAGTTTAACAAACCTTGTTTTGATGTTTATCCAAATCCAACAACTATTGTAGAAGGTTCACAAGATCCTATAAAACCTAATGTACCACAAGAAGTTCAACTTTGGCGTATTAGAACAGTATTAAGACTAATGGGTTTAGAGAGCACTGTGGCAACTGCATTAGACCAATTAGAAGAGCCAACCAAAACAGGAGCAAAGACAATTTGGGAGTTTGGTACAACCATTGAAAGAAACAGTCAAACGGTTTTATTCCTTCAATCAGTTTTACAAATGACTGATTTGCAAGTAGACGAAATATTTATAAATGCAGAACAAATAGCGATATGAGAAACTTAAGAAATTTAGCGCATTACATAGTTGGTTTTGCAATATTTTACCGTATTGGAAACGCAACAGATGTAAATGATTTTTGGTTATGGCAAAAGATAGTAGGCTCAATATTTATCGGAGTTTGCTTTGGTGGATTTATTGGTATGTTTTGGGAATATGGAAATAAAGTTGCTTTTAATATTCAAGGCGACTTTAAAGATGTTATACGAACTATAATAGGCGGTGTTTTAGGCTGTTTAACGGCTTGTTTTTATACAGGCATAACTTTTATAACCTTTTGGATGTTTTGGGGTGTTATAGCTTTAATTGTTGCTGATTTAATAAGAGCATATAAATACAAAAAATAGATGAATTGGTTTTTAGAAAATTGGATGGCAATAGTTAGTACTATTTCAATTCCAGTAGCTTGGGTTTTTGGTGGCAAACAAGCTAAAAAAGTAGAAATAAAAAATAGTAATGGCGACTTCTTAACCAAAGTGCAAGGCATATACGATGCTTTAGTAGAAGATTTAAAAACTGACAGAGATGAGTTAAAGGCTTGTAACATTGAGCAAAGCAAAGATATTTCAGACTTACGTGACGATGTTAGGAATTTACAAAAACAGTTTAACGACTTGTATCTCGCTTATGCAAAAGAAGTTGAATCATCAAAGTATTGGAAAGATAAATTTGATGAATTAGAAGGCAAATATATGCAATTAGAGAAAGACCACGAAGCATTAAAAAAACAATTTGAAAGTTATAAAAAATCAAACAAATGAAATTAGATAAAAACGGATATAATTTAATAACTAAATTTGAGGGTTTAAAATTAAAACCATATTTATGTTCAGCAAAAATTCCGACAATAGGTTATGGAAATACTTACTATCCAGATGGTAAACGAGTAACTTTATTAGACAAAGAAATAACAAAAGAATATGCTTTTGAAATATTTAAAGAAGTAGCTGATAGGTTTGCAAAAAGAGTAGATACATTAGTAACATCGAATATAAATCAAAATCAGTTTAATTCATTAGTTAGTTTTGCTTATAATGTTGGAACTGGTAATTTTAGTTCAAGTACATTGCTAAAAAAAATAAATAAAAACCCAAATGATTTGTCTATAAAAGCAGAATTTTTAAGATGGAATAAAGCAAATAAAGTAGTTATTAATGGTTTAACAAATAGAAGAAATGAAGAAGCAAATATTTATTTTAGTTAGTTTAATATTTATATCTTGTGGTTCAAGAAAAGTAAGTAAAACACAAATAGAAGAAAAAAAAGATAGTGTTTCAGTTGTTGATGTAAAAACAGAAGTTAAAACAAATGAAAATACAGAAATAAGCAACAATAGTAAAATAGATAAAACTGAAGATGAATTTATAATTGAACCAATAGACAACAACAAAGAAATAGTTGTAAATGGTAAAACTTATAAAAACGTTAAAATAAGACACAAAAAAACAAAAGACAATAGTTTACATATAAATCAAAAGAAAGTGTCTAAAAATGATTTAAAACAACAAATAAAGCATAATAAGCAGTTAGTTTTTACTTCAAAAGTATTAAAAGAAAAGAAAATAGATAAAAAAGAAAGTATAGTTAAGTATTTTTATTATATATTATTAATTATATTATTATATATTATTTATAAGTATAGAAGTAACATTTTAAAGTTTATAAACATTTACATTTAATAAGTTTACTTTTTATAATATTTACTTTGTCAAAAAAAAACTGTAAATTTGCTAAATACTTTTTAATTGTATATTTAAAAAACAAAAAATATATAAATAAATAAACAAAAAAAGTTTTAAAAAACATATAAAAAGCAAAGTGAGTTGCTAATAGCTATGTTTAATTCAAAAAAATATGGCTAAAGTTGCTAAAAAACCATTAAGGAAAAATCTAATAAAAGAATTAGATACTGTTTTTAGTCAGTTTATACGTTTAAGATATGCCAAAAATGAAATTGCTGAATGTGTAACTTGTGGTAAAAAAGACCATTGGAAGAAATTACAAGCTGGTCACTTTATGAGTAGAGCAAATTATTCAACAAGATGGGATGAAGATAACTGCCAAGTTCAATGTATGGGGTGCAATGTTTTTAAACAAGGTGAACAATATAAATATAGTTTATATCTTGGTAATAAGTTATCTGAAGAACTGTATATTAAATCAAAACAAATAGTTAAATTTGCTGATGTAGAATTAATTGATATGATTGATTACTACAAACAACAAGTAAATGTCTTGCTTAAATTTTCATAATGTTTCAAATTGTTTTTGTTGAAAGAAGGATGTTTTAATTAGCATCCTTTTTTTTGTCTAAAAGTTAAAGAAATGTTAAAGTTTATTTTTGTATTAATTTAATAGTTAGATTTGTACCATAATTAAAAACAAATAACAATGAAAGATTTATTAGACTACAACAGATTTAGAATTGAAACTATGCAAAATAAGATTTGCGAATTAGAAAGCTTATTAAGCACATTAGAAACATACTGCTTTGAATTAGCAGATGATGATTGCCCAAAAGAATACAAGACAATTATTAAAAAAGAATTATACAACTTAAAAACAAAGTAATGAAAGACTTAAACTTAAATCAAAAACTATCTTTAATTCAAAAAGAATTTAAAGCAAACAAATCAAAATTTAATAGTTTTGGTAAATACAATTTCAGAAGTGCTGAAGATATATTAGAAGCATTGAAACCATTTAATGAAAAATATGAAGTTAGTTTTATAATTAGTGAAAGACTATTGACACCAAAAGAAGGATATAATTTACCAATGTTAGAAACAACTGCAAGTATTTTAGATAATAACGGAGTTAATGAATTAAAAGCTACTGCTATTGTTGGTGTTGATTTAAATCAAAAAGGTATGCAAGTACCACAACAATTTGGTTCAGCAAGTTCTTATGCTAAAAAATACGCATTAGGTAACTTACTTTTAATTGATGATACACAAGATGCTGATGCAACTAATAAACACGATAAAGAAGTTAAAGCAGAAGATGATTTAAAATGGTTAAATAAAAATACACCAGAATTTAATAAAGCTATTGAATATTTAAAAAATGGTGGCAATATTGTAACTATTGAAAATAAATATAAATTAGCAAAAGCAGTTAAAGACGAATTATTAAAAGTAAAATAATAACTGTTCGCAGCTTGGCATTCGGTTTTTGGCTTACCGAAATGTTCAAGTTTACCACAATGCTAAACAGCCAAAAACTGACGCTAATGTGCTGTTATGTACTTGGTGGATTAAATAGATAAAATTATGATACAAGGAACAAACCAATTAACAGACGAAAAGAAAAAACTTTTGAAGCAAGGCACAAAGGTTGAATTTAAGTGGTACGGAAGTAACAGCCTTTATATAGGTAGGATTGAAGTTGATAAATACGGAAATCTTTACTTTATAAACGAGCATTGTTTTGAAAATGATGCATTAAAGGATGTGAATGAAGGAATGAGATATTACAACACATTGGAAAGTTTTTTCTTTTTCACTCATTTTGAAATACTACTGTAGCCTTGCACATAACGTTTTGCAGCTTTAAGAAGTGGCTGCCTAAAAATTACTTCATTTGACAAACAATGCTTATGGCAGACATTTTTTAAAGGTGCTGTTATAGGTTGTAAAATTTACGGATTATGAGCTTATTAGCAATTATACACGAGCAATTTTTAGAGTATAGCGAAACTTTAAAGGAATTAGAAAAAGAAATTATACGCAAATACAAAGCAGGTGAGGACTATTCTGCTGATGTTACAAGAGCGACTGGACTAAAAATGCTTAAAGAGGAATGTTTAAGAATGATGGTAGAGAAACGGTAGTAAATTTTATTACCTATAACTACCGTATAGACGCAGTAAATTTATAAAACAAAATAAGTTATATTTATTGCGTTTATACAAAGTTAAAATAAAACTGAATAGCTGACAACAGTAAAAAAAGGTAAGCAAATTTAAATATAAAAAATATGAGTGCAATTATTAATGTAAGTTTAAGAGTAGACAAATTACCAAAAGAAAAATTTGTATCAGGTAAAGATGGTGCAGTTTATTACAATTTTACAGTTGGAGTAAACGATGATGTTAATCAGTTTGGACAAAACGTTTCTTTAACTGATAGTCAAACACAAGAAGAACGTGAAGCAAAGAAAGCTAAAGTTTATTTAGGTAATGGAACAGTAGTTTGGACTGATGGTAATATCAAAACTGCTCCTAAAAAAGAGAAAGCATCTGCTGCTGAAGTAGCATCTGATTTACCATTTTAATTTAAGGAAGTAAGATTGTTGGGCATAAATAAACCTGTGTAGCAGTTCCGGACTGCATTGCCCGACACTTACTATTTTTAAAACAAACAAAAACAATGACAGAGGAACAAAAACAAGAAAAACGTTTAATGATGGAATTTATAGTTGATGAAGCTATATTAAATCCATTAGAAAAAGTAGAACATCCAAAACCAGCAATATCATTTGGTTTTAAAAGTTATGAAAGCAAAGATGGTGAAATAATATTTCCAGTACCAATAGGAACTTATGGTAACTTTAGTTTTGTACAAGCACCACCTAAATCAAAGAAAACATTTTTTGTATCATTATTATCAGCAATATATTTAGCTGAAGATTTACATCAATTTTGTGGTGATTTAAAAGCAAATAGAGATGATAAACATTTAATACATTTTGATACTGAACAAGGTAATTTCCACGCACAAATGGTATTTAAAAGACCTTTAGAAATGGCGGGATTGAAAAATATAGATAAATATCATACATTAGCTTTAAGACAATATAGCTTTAATGACAGAATAGAAATAATAGAACACTATTTATATGACAGATTAGATGGTAAAGATATAGGTTTAGTTATTATTGATGGTATTGCAGATTTATGTAGCGATGTAAACAATATTGAAGAAAGTAATAATGTAGTTCAAAAGCTAATGAAATGGACAAAAGAATTAGATTGTCATATAGTAACAGTAATACATTCTAATTTTGGAACTGATAAACCAACAGGACATTTAGGTTCATTCTTGGAAAAGAAAACAGAAACACAAATTAGTTTAGAATTAAACACAGTTAATAAAGGATTAGTTAAAGTAAGTTGTAAACGTTCAAGAAATGCACCATTTGAAGATTTTAATTTTAAAGTAAATAACTTTGGATTGCCACAAGTAGAAGGTGCGTTTTATGACCCATTAAAAGATATATTTTAAGATGAAAGTAACAGATAAAATAACAATAACAAACGAGGATAATATGTTATTGATGGCTCGATATCCTGATAAGTATTTTGATTTAGCTATTGTAGACCCACCTTATGGCTTAGGAATTGATGGCCAAAAAAAAAGTATTAATAAAAATATTAAACACAATAGAAAAGAACATAAGCAAAAAAATTGGGATAATGCAATACCTACTAAAGAATATTTTAATGAACTTAAAAGAGTATCTAAAAATCAAATTATATGGGGTGCAAACTATTTTACTGAATATTTAAAACCTACAAAAGCTTGGATATTTTGGTATAAAGGTCAAAGAGATTTAACAATGTCAGATGGGGAAATGGCTTGGACTTCATTTGAAACTGTTACAAGGCAATTTGAATTAAATAGAGCGTCTTTAATTGCTCAAAATACCTTTCACCCAACAGAAAAACCTTATAAGTTATACAAATGGATATTAGATAAATATGCTAAAGAAGGTGATAAAATATTAGATACACATTTAGGCTCAGGTTCAATAGCCATAGCTTGTCACGATTACGGATTTGAACTAACAGCTTGTGAATTAGATAAAGAGTATTACGATAAAGCAATACAAAGAATAGTAAACCATACAAATCAAACTAAATTATTTTAAGATGAAAGATACAATGAAGCACCACATAGAAGAATTACAAATATCTGCATCAAGAATGCTTGTATTAAATTCAGATAATTCAATGTTAATAAGTTATTTCAAAGATTTGAAAAATAAATTAGAATATTTGTATGAATTGAACGAAATGGATAACCAAGCAAACTGGACTGAAATACAAAATGCTTTTAATTCAATATTGAAAATAGATACAGAATTAACAGAAGTGGATTTAAAGATTAAAGTGAAAGAAGCACCAATACCAAAAGTTGGTATAGTAACAATAAAAATGTATTAGTATGGAATTGTCTACAAATAAATGGTTAGAACAGGTTGCCCAACATCATAAAGAATGGGTGAAAATTGCTAACATTTATAAAGTAGATGACTATGCAGAAGATATTGTTCAAGAAGTTTATATTGCTTTGTGGAAATATGCTGATGCTGAAAAAATAATTGATGCAAAAGGTAATGTTCGTAAAGGTTATGTGTTTTTTACTATTAAAAGTTTATGCTTTCAGTATTTAAACAAGCGAAATAAGATTGATAAAATAGGAATAGATACTTTGTTTAATTTGTCAGACAATAGTAATATAGATGAACACAAAGCATATAATGATATTTGTTTAATGATTGATGAAGAAATAGACAACTGGCATTGGTATGATAAAAAGCTGTTTAAATTGTATAGGGATACTGATATGAGTATGCGTGATATTGCAAAAGAAACTAATATTAGTTTAATATCAATATTTCACAGTATTAAAAATTACAAAGAAGTATTGAATAATAAGTTTATAAAAGATTACGAAGATTATATTTCAAATGATTATAATAATATTTATTAATGAAAAAATGTAGTAAATGTGAAGAAGTAAAATCTTATGAGTTTTTTAGTAAAAATAAAGCTCATAAAGATGGTTTTCAATATCAATGTAAAATTTGTTTTAAAGTTCAAAAAAAAGAGCATTATAAAAATAATAAAGAACGCTTAAATAAACTTACTAAACAATATTATCAAAATAACAAAGAAAAAATTAAAAAACACGCAAGAGAATATTATAAAAATAATATAGAATATAAAAAAGAATATCGAATAAAAAACAAAGAAAAAATAAATTCTTATACTAAATATAGAAGAAAAAATGATTATTTATTCAAATTAAAAGGTAATATTTTAAGTTTAATTTATCAATCAATAAAAAGCAAAGGTTATAGTAAAAAATCAAAAACATATCAAATATTAGGTTGCACTTCAATAGAATTTAAATTATATATTGAAAAACAATTTACTAAAGGTATGAATTGGGAAAATCAAGGACAATGGCATTTTGACCATATTTATCCAATATCATTAGCAAAAGATGAAGATGAAGTAATTAAGTTAAATCACTATACAAATTTTCAGCCATTATGGGCGATAGATAATATTAAAAAAGGAAATAAAATAATTGATAACATACAACTTAAATTAATTTAATTATGGGAAGAAAAAAGAAAGCAACAGGATTAGGTGATACTATTGAACAAATCACAGAAGCAACTGGTATTAAAGCAGCAGTTGAATTATTTAGCAAAGTAACAGGAATAGATTGTGGTTGTGAAGAACGTAAAGCAAAACTAAACAATTTAATTTCATATCGTAGAAACGTTAATTGCTTAAAAGAAGATGAATATTTGTTTTTAAAAGTATTATATGACAATAGAACAAATCAATTAACACCAAAACAACAGCACACAATTAAAGATATTTACTTAAATGTATTTAATGAAAAGTTAGAAAGTTCAAACTGTTCAAGTTGCTGGAGAACTATTTTATCTGATTTACGCAAAGTTTATGATACTTATGAAGTAAATGAATAACTGGAAGGAAATTGATTTATTTAACTATTTAGTGGAAAATGTTTATCCGGATTTAGTTAAAGCAAAAAACCAAATGTCAAGATGGGATTGCTATTCAGTTTCAACTGGTCACCGAATTGAATTAAAATGTAGAAGGATACATTATAAAACCTTATTATTAGAAAGGGTAAAATATGATGCTATGATACAAGAATGTGAAAAGCATTTAGATACACCAATATACATTAATTCAACACCAAAAGGAATTTATAGTTTTAATTTACATTTGATTGAACCTATTTGGGAAATAAACAATAAAAATCCAGCAACAACATATTTTAACAATAGAGAAAAAATAGATAAAGAAGTAACATATTTAGAAATAACAAAAGCAAAACAATTATGAAAGACAATCCAATCCAATTAGAGTATTTAAAATCAGTATTATTAGCACAATTATTACTTGAAGCAAATGAAAGTTTAATCTTTACAACACAATACAGGCAAACTATTAAGAACTTAATTAATAGACTTAATAAAGAACTTGAACAAGTAGTGTTTGAAGAATATACAAATATTTATAAAACAGACCCAGAAATGACTACAAACATTTTAAGAAGCATAGAAAGCATTATAACTAAACTACAAACATCAACAATAGATGAATTAGTAATGATTGATGCAGTAGTAGATAAATACAAAGAAAATAAAGAATGGTTTATGGAAAATGCTAATGCTGAATTTTTAAGAATAGATGGCTAAAGTTAAAGAAGTAAAGTTTTTACCAACTGAAGAAGATATAAAAGCAATGGCAGTATGTTGGAAAAATGATTTAGCTTATGTTATTAAACCAGCAAAAACTGCAAACAGATATAATGTTATAAAGTATCAAATAAGCAATTACAATGAAGTATTCTACTATAAAGAAAATAATATAATAGTAGAATTTACAGAATATGAGGGATTAAAAAAAACAATGGAATTATATAAGTTTCACGCTAAAAGATTTAAACAATGAAAAAAGAAGAAATTACAATTAAACAATGGTGTGAATATTATGAAGTTAAAAATAATATTGACATAAAATTTGCTGAATGGATAGCAAGAAATCATTATATTTTATGTAATGAACAAACAAATGGAATACACATTTGGTGTAATGAAGAAAATCAATATACAACTTCTGAATTATTAAAAATTTATAAAAAAGAAAAAATTATGACACCAATACACTACGACAACAAAAAGAACTACGATGTTATAGACTTTATTAAAGACTATGATTTAAACTTTAATGAAGGAAATGTAATAAAGTATGTAGCCAGAGCAAAACACAAAGGAACGCATATAAAAGACTTGGAAAAAGCAATAGACTATTTAGAAAGAGAATTACAACATTTAAGAAAAGAACAAGAACAATGGATAGAGAACAACAAATAGAATTTGATGCATTAGAGTTAGAATACACTTTAAACTATTTAATTAAGAAAAGACAATCATTATATTTAAAAGGTTTAAATGATGAAAAGATAAATGATAAAATAAGAGCAATACAACACAAATTGCGATTTGCAAATCAGGGATAGTTTAACAGCTATCCTTTTTTATTTTAAAACTTTAACATTTCATTAACACTTTTATATTAATAACTTGTTTATATTTGCTAAACAATTAACAATTTAAAAAACAAAAATTATGAAAACATTATTTAAAGAATTTGCATTAGCATTATTATTATGGGTTGTATTTTTCACTGGTTCATTAATCCTTTTAAATGTAATTTAATATGAAAGCAAAGAACAAAAAAGAATTAGAATACATAGAAAAACAAGCGATAAAAGTTGCTATTGGAATAGCAGTATTATTTATTATTTTATTAATTTTAACAACTATATTATGAAAACAACAATTATTGATAGATTAGATTTACTTTTATCAACAACATCAGAATATAATACATTCCATATTACACTAATTAATTCAATTAAAAACGATTTAATTAACGAATGGAACGAAAGTGATGCTTATGCTGAACAAATTAGAAAAGTATTAGATATGGATGTAACTTATGAATTATTAGATAACATTAAAATAAGATAATATGATAACAGAAATTTGGAAAGAATTAAAAGATTACGAAGGTAATTATGAAGTGTCTAATTTTGGAAAAGTTAAAAGTATTAAGTTTGAAAAAGAGATAATTTTAAAACCAAGATTAAACAAAAGTGGTTATTATTATGTTAATTTATGGAAAAATGGTAAATCAAAATCAATAAATGTACATCAATTAGTTGCTATTGCATTTTTAAATCACATATCAAATAGACATAAATTAGTAGTAAACCACATAAACTTTATAAAAACTGATAATACAGTTGAAAATTTAGAAGTAATAAGTCATAGAAAAAACACAAACAAAAAACATTTAACAAGTACTTCTAAATATGTTGGTGTTTTCTGGGGTAATAAAATAAAAAAATGGAGAAGTGCAATTGTTTTAAATGGAAAACAAATTCATTTAGGAACATTTATAGACGAATTAGAAGCAGCAAAAGCATATAACAACAAATTAAATGAAATTTTAACATAATAAACAATGGAAACAATAAAAACTTTTGATAGTAAAATATGGGGTAAACAAGAACTATTAGACAATATGTATGATGATAGTTTCTATTATGGATATTTAGGCAAAAATGCTTTAAGTAGTTCTTCAGCAAAGATGCTTATTAGTTCACCTAAAACATATAAATATGTTACACAATATGGTTCTGATGAAAGCCAAGCATTACGTGATGGTAAATTATTTCACACAATGATATTAGAACCACATAAGTTAAATGATTTAGTAATTGTAGATGTAGCAACTAAAGCAGGAAAAGAATACAAACTGGCAAAAGAACAAGGTTTAGAAGTATATACAAGAAAAGAATATCAAGATGCTGAAAGATTAACTGATGCTTTATTAAAAAACAATGAAGTAATGAGTTTAATGAGTAAATCACAAACTGAAATACCAGCAATAGAAATGATTAATGGCATTCCATTTAGAGCAAAAGCAGATATATTAAAGCCAAATATGATTATAGATTTAAAAACTACAACAGGTGTTAAAGACTTTAGATATAGTGCTGACAAATATAGCTACGATTTACAAGCATATTTATATAAAAAGATGTTTGGTGTTGATGACTTTCTTTTTGTTGCAATAGACAAAGGAAGTTTAGATATAGCAATCTTTGAATGTAGTGATGAATTTTATGCAAAAGGTGAAGCAAAGTTAGAACAAGCAATATCAAACTATAAATACTTCTTTGGTGAAGAAGATATGGATTTAAATCAATATGTATTAAGAGGAGTTTTGTAATGAATGATAAAGCAACAGAACATTATAATATAACCTTATATGAAATAGAACAAGGAACATCTATTGCACATTTAAGATTGATATTAAAAGAATATGAAGCAGAAGAACTTTACGAAGAATGTCAAGGAATACATTTAGCATTAGAAATAATATCATTCAATACATTAACACAATTAATAAAAGAAAGTAAAAAACAAAAAATAAAAATAAGATGGAAACGCAAATAACATTACAATTAAAACAATTAGTAAAAGAAGTAACTGGTGTTGATATAAACCAACAATCACGTAAAAGAGAAATAATAGAAGCAAGAGCAATTTATTATAAGATATTAAAACAAATAGATAAAAAGAAGTCACTACAATCTATTGGTGCTTCAGTAGGAAAAGACCACGCAACAGTTCTACATTCATTAAAGAATTATGATATGTTTGAACAGTTTAATCCAACATTAAAACTATTTAGAAAACAAGTATTACAAAGATTAAATTATGTAAAGCCAGAAGATATATTAGATTTGTCTAAAGATGAATATATACAAAGTTTACAAATAGATGTAATGAAACTAAATGAAGAAATAGCAAACTTGCAAGAAACAATTACTAACCTACAAAAACCAAGAAACAATTACAACATAGTAACAAACATAGAAAACTTACTATTAGAAACAGAAGGTAGTGAAAAACAACAAATAATAATAGAACGCTTACAAGCATTATATAAAATGAATATTAACTTAAAACTTTAATAAAATGAAAAAATTAATTACATCAGCTATTATTTTAGCATTCATAACAATAGGATGTTCAACAGAACAAGAATTAAGAAATACAGATGGTTGCGTATGTTATAAAGTATATTACAATTATGAACCAATATCGTATCAAGGTGGAAGTTGGGTTTGGGGATATGTAGAAACATCAAAAGAAATATTTAGTACATCTGGAACTTGTGACGAAACAAATTACATTGTTTTAAATGGAAACAAAGTTTATAGAATTGAATGTAGATAGTTATGGCAGATATAGCAAAATGTAATGATAGTTTATGCCCAGCAAAAGAATACTGTTATAGGTTTACAGCACCAGCATCAAAAGTATGGCAATCGTATGGAATGTTCAATAGAGAAAGTGATGCAGATAATTGTGATATGTTTTATCCTAATGGTAAATGTAGACACTGCAATTTAGAAAATGATAATCATAAAATGAGTTGTCCAATAATGAAAATACAAGTGAACCTATGAAACAAACAGCAGTAGAATGTTTAGCAGATAGCTTAACAGAGCAATATCCAAATGGTAAATTTGTTTGGAATACACGAGCAGATATAGAAGCTTTATTTAAACAAGCCAAAGAAATGGAAAAGCAACAACAAGATGAATTTGCTATTGGATTTGCAGAGTGGTGTAGGGCTATAATTGATAGAGTAGGTGTACTTGAATATAAAAGAAAGTGGATAAATCTATCAACAAAAGAACTATTAGAAATCTATAAAAAAGAAAAAGGATTATGACACCAAGAGAGAAATATTATTATTAATATAAATATATTATATTTACATTATGAAAGAAATAAAACAATATCCAAATTATTTTGTAACTAAAGAAGGTTTAGTATTTAGTTCAAAAACAAACAAATTTTTAAAATTTTCTTATGATAAACAAGGTTATCAAAGAGTTGGTTTATTAGTAAATAATAAAACTAAAACTATAAAAGTACATAGGTTGATAGCTGAAACATTTATCATTAATAATGAAAATAAAAAAGAAGTAAATCATATAAATGGTATAAAATCAGATAATAGAATTGAAAATTTAGAATGGTGTACACGAAGTGAAAATTGTAAACACGCTTTTAAAATTGGATTAAAAATTATTTCTGAAAAACAAAAAAATAGATTTATAGAAATGTCTAAATCTCAAATAGGAAATAAAAATCCAGCAGCAAGAAAAATTATTAATGTAAAAACTGGAGAAGTATTTAATACAATAAAGGAAGTGTTAGAAATAATAAATTTAAAGAGAACTACTTTTCAAGCTATGTTAAATGGTCAAAATCCAAATAAAACAAATTTCAAATATTATGAATAATGCACAATATAGAGCAAACATACTTTACAATAAGTATAGCAAAGAATATAATAGATTTATTGTAGCTGGTTATATTAAACAAGGTTTAGATGAATGGAAAGAAATAGCTATTGAATTAGGTAAGTTATATAAACAATAAACAAAAACTATTATTTTTAATATATTTAAATATAACTTTTATTATGGGATTTGAAAAAGGACACAAGTTAAGCAAAGGTAGACCACCGAAAGTAGAAGAAGAAAAAGTAAATAACATTTTCATCAAAGCATTAGGTGAATTGTATAATAAAGAAACAGAAGATGAAACTAAAATAGCTTTTGTTAAAGATACATTAATGCAATCACAAAGGGGACAATTATTTATTGCTGAACATATATTTGGTAAACCAAAAGATATTATTGAAGCTACTCACAATGTAAATGATTTTAATATAAAAGATATATTTAAAATTGGAAATAAAACTGAATGATAAATATAATCTATTAGGAAGTGATAGTAGGTATTTTGTAATTACAGGTGGAAGGGGAAGTGGTAAATCATATTCCCTTAATTCCTTTTTATTACTGCTTACTTATGAAGTAGGTCACGTAATATTATTTACAAGATATACTTTAACATCTGCAAACGTTTCTATTATACCTGAATTTATAAGTAAGATTGAATTAGCTGATTTAAGCAGTGATTTTTATATTACTAAAGATGAAATAGTAAATTTAAAAACAGGTTCTAAAATCTTATTTAAAGGTATTAAAACAAGTAGTGGAACACAAACTGCATCTTTGAAATCATTAGCTGGAGTTACAACTTGGGTATTAGATGAAGCAGAAGAATTAACAGATGAAGAAACATTTGAAAAGATTGATTTTAGTATTAGGACTAAAGGAATACAGAATAGAGTTTTATTAATATTAAATCCAGCAACAAAAGAACATTTCATTTATAAGAAATTCTTTGAAGATAAAGGTGTGCAAGATGGAAGTAATTTAATTAAAGATGATACAACTTACATACATACAACTTATCAAGACAACATAGAAAACCTATCACAGTCTTTTATAAGTCAAATAGAGAATATTAAACAACGTAGACCAGAAAAGTATAAGCATCAAATATTAGGTGGATGGTTAGATAAAGCAGAAGGTGTTATATTTACTAACTGGACTATTGGAGAATATAAACAAATAGGAAAATCTGTATTTGGTCAAGATTTTGGTTTTAGTAACGACCCAACAACATTAGTAGAATGCAATATAGATAGTTCTAATAAACGAATTTATATAAATGAACGTTTCTATTTACCATCATTAACAACATCGCAAATATACAATTTAAATAAACAACATTGTTTAGATAGTTTAATAGTAGCAGATAGTGCTGAACCAAGATTGATAAGTGAATTACAAACAAGCGGTTTAAATATAGTTCCAGCGATTAAAGGTCAAGGTTCAGTTACTTATGGAATATCTTTATTACAAGATTATGATTTAATAATATCACCAGAAAGTATAAACTTAATTAAAGAGTTAAACAATTATTGCTGGTTAGAAAAGAAATCAAACACACCAATAGACAATCATAATCATTTAATTGATGCTTTAAGATATGCAGTTAGTTATCAATTAGAAAATCCACATAAAGGAAACTATTTTATATACTAATGACATACGGACAAATAATAGCAGCAATACAATGTTATATACATCATAGAACTGGAAAAGAAGTTCAAATTAACTTACCACGCAATATAGGTGAAATAAAAAAGATGCAACAGATGTATAATATAGCATCACAATATTTAATATAATGGATGAAGAAGATGATTTGATATTTGAAAATATGGAGTTTGAACCAGCTGATACAAGATATGAAATAATATCTATGTGCAATCAAGCATTAAGTTCAGTTGAAGGTTTTGATACAGGAATGATAAGTAAAGAAGATACGTTTAAGATTAAAGAAATAAAAAGAAAGTGTTTGGCTTTAATTGATTTGCAAATAGGTATGTTGTATGATGAAAACTTTGAAAGTTAAATAAAAGTTAAAATACATTATATTTAAAACAATATAGTTAGATTTGTATTAAATAACAAACAAATGAAAACATATATGACAAAATATTGTATAACCTATTGGACAGAACGTAATGATGAAGCAACAGATGTAGAAGTAATCATAGAAGCATTTAATCAAGAAGATGCTATGAAACAATTTTTAGATAAAAGATTAGTGTATAGAAAAATAGATAGTATAAAAGAAATGGTTTAGTTTAGGTTAATAATTAGTTGGAGAAAGGCAATCAGAAATGGTTGTCTTTTTTTTGTTTAATACAATTTAGACTTTATTTTATTTTTAAATAAAAAACAATGAAGTTACAGATTACAATACCAACAAGTTTAGAAGAAATAACATTAGAACAATATCAAAAGTTTTTATCTATTGCTAAAGACAATCCAGATGGTGATTTCTTGCAGCATAAAATGGTAGAGATATTTTGTAATATAGATTTAAAAAACGTAGCTAAAATAAGCTATAAAGATGTTAACGAAATAACAACTAATTTATCAAATCTATTTGCACAAAAGTATGAATTGAAAAAAACATTTAGATTAGGAAATACAGACTTTGGTTTTATAACTAACCTTGATGAAATTACATTAGGTGAATATACTGATTTAGATAAATACATAACCGATTGGGATAAGATGCATAATGCTATGGCAGTATTGTATAGACCAATTACAAAGAAAGTAAAAGATAAATATCAAATAGAAGAATATAATGGTAGTTATACTTATTACGAAGCTATGAAGTTTGCACCAGTTGATGTTGTATTAGGTGCTGTGGTTTTTTTTTACAATTTAGGCAACGAGTTACTGAAATCTACGATTCACTATTTGGACAACAACAAGGAATTTCAGAGTATAGTAAACAATCACAATTTGGAAGTAAATGGGGTTGGTATTCATCATTCTATGCTATTGCTCAAGGAGATGTTAGAAGATTTGAAGAAGTTTCAAGACTTAAACTTTCAGTTGCATTAACATATTTAACTTTTGAAAAAGAAAAGAACCAAATAGAAATGGAATTAATTAACAAGAAGTAAAAAATAATGAAAGGATTTTACCAAATAACAACTGCAATAAAAGAACAACTACAAAAAGATATATTTGTAAATACAGTTTCATCTGGTGATATATTTGAAATTGATTTAAACAAACAAACTATATTTCCTTTGTCGCATATTATAGTAAACAATGCTCAATATAATAATAACGTTTGGATATTTAATATGTCGGTTCTATGTATGGATGTTGTAGACTTTAGTAAAACAGAACAAACAGACCAATTTTTAACAAACGATAATGAGCAAGATGTACTTCATACTCAACTAATGGTTATTAATAGACTGTTAGAGGTATTAAGAAGGGGAAATTTATTTGATGATTTATATCAGTTGCAAGGTACACCAAATTGCGAACCATTTGTAGATAGGTTTGAAAATAAGATAGCTGGTTGGACAGTTACATTTGATGTTATAGTTAGTAATGAAATGACGAGTTGCGAAAATGAATGCTAATAATTTAACATCTACTAAAGAAGTTTTAGAAGCATATAAAAAATATGTTATTCAACAAGCAAGAAGCAATCTTTCAAAAAGCAAGAAGAACGTTTCTAAACAACTTTATAATCAAATCAAAGGTGAAATACTATTTGAGAATAATTATTTCTTATTAGGTTTTAGTATGCCAGATTATGGCTTTTATCAAGATGAGGGAGTTAAAGGTGCTGACCCAAGTCAAGTTTCAAAGAACGCAAAGATAAAAGGACAACAAGCACCAAACAGTAGATTTAAATTTAAAACTAAAAGACCACCAAGTTCATTAATAGAATTATGGGCAAAGCAAAAGAATATACGTTTAAGAGATGCTAAAGGTAAATACACAAAAGGAAATTATAAATCAATAGGAATAATAATAGCAAAAAATATTTGGGCAAGAGGTATAAAACCAAGTTTGTTTTTTACAAAACCATTTGAGCAAGGTTATAAAAAATACATAGATACAGATTTAATAAATGCTTTTGCAGACGATATAGAAACATTAATAGATTACACAATAACAAATAAATAAATGGAAGCAATATTTATAAGAAGTCCTTATTTTATAGAAATAGATGAAGCAAGTCAAGTTGAAAGCAAAGTTGAATTGTTTATTTGGAATAACGGTAGTACAGAACCACCAACACCAACTTATACTTTAAGTAAAAAAGCAACATCAACTACACAAACAAAAAACATTTATAATATAAGTAACTATGTAAAAGAATTTATTGATATAATAAACCCAACATTTGTTTCAACATCAAGTGAAGAACAAAACAACAACTGGTGTTACGTTAAAGTAAATCGATATAAAGCAACAACTATTGGAAGTTATACTTTATTAGACGAAAGAACTTATGTAGCTTTTAATGGTTACACAAATTATTTAGATGGTTATAATAATTCAACAGATGTTGGTGAAGTTATCTTAACATCATTACAACAAAATAAAAAGTATAAATATTATAATACTTTATCTTATTACATTAATTTTTTTGTTTTAGCAAGTTCTGATAATTACGATGTAATATTAAAAGATTTAAATGGTTCAAATGAAGAAACAATACTTAATGTAATACCTTCTCAAGATTATTTATTTAAAATACCTATTACAAATACAGACAATACTGATTTTGATAATGGTAATATATTTCAAATATTAAAAAATGATGATGTAATTTTTACAACTACATTTATTCCAGAGTGTGAAAATAAATATACACCATTGTTATGTTCATTTATAAATAGAATGGGTGGTTGGGATTTTATTACATTCTTTAAAGCAAGAACAGAAAACTGGGATGTAAAAAGTAAAGAATATTCGTTAATGCCAAACGATATTGATTACAATATTTACAAAGGACAAAGTAAAGCATTTAACTACGAAGCAAAGCAATCTATTAAAATAAATACAGGTTGGGTTGATGAATATTACAATGAATTAATAAAAGACTTAATGACATCAGAAACTATTTTATTAGATAACAAACCAGTTAAACTAAAAACAATGACAACTGATTTAAAGACATCTTTACAAGATAAAATGATTAACTACCAAATAGAGTTTGAATACAATTACAATCAAATTAACAACGTAATATAATGGAATTATACATTTATGTGGATGATGTTGCTAAAAGAGTTGAAATGTTTCAAGATGAAAAAGTTTCGGTAACTTCTACGATACAAAACTATTCAGATATTGGAAAACTATTTACAGATTATTCACAAAGTTTTACCATTCCAGCATCAGCTACAAACAATGCTATCTTTTCACATTGGTACGACAACGCAGTTGATAATGGTTATGATGCAAGGATAAGATATAATGCTTTTATAGAAATAGATACAATACCATTTAGAGATGGAAATGTACAGTTAGAAAAAGCAAATAAAAAAAATGGTTATATTGAAAGTTACACACTTACATTTTATGGCAACCTTACACAGTTAAAAGACAAGTTTGGTGATGATAAACTTAATGTTTTAGATTTTAGTTCTTTAAATCATACTTATAATGCTTCTACGGTTGTTTCTAAAATCAATACTAATGGTAGTGGTGTATTATATCCGTTAATAGGTAACACAAGAAAGTTTGATTATAAAAATGCATCTACTTTTGATGTAACTACAAACGCTGGTGCTATTAATTGGGATGATTTATTTCCAGCAGTTAAAATAACAGATATATTAGACTTTATAGAAACTAAATATGGTTTAACATTTACAGGTAATTTTTTAACATATAATCAATTCAGTAAGTTGTATATGTTATTAAAAAATAGTGAATTACCAAGAGCATATAATGCTGGAATATTTTACGACCAATTTAGGTTTACAAATACAGTTACTTTTCCAGAATATAATACAACAACAGATACAATAACATCAGATTGGAATAGTATTTATTTTAGAGATAGTGGTGCTCCTAATTTTACAGTCGGTGGAAATAAAATGATTAGAATTTTCTTTTTAACTACACCAAATTCTGGATTTACATCTACAAATTATAAAGTTGAATTATATAGAAATGGTGTTGTAGTGCAAACATTTGATAATTTAGTTGGTACTACTGAAGTAACATTATTAGATGTTAGACAATCTGATGACGCAGCAAGTTACCAATATAAAATTAAAGTTTCAGCATTAGGTGCTTTTGATTTTAAAGGGCGAATAAATTATGAAAGAAGAAATGATTATGGTGCTCGTTCAACTTTTTCTCACAATGATGCAATTTCACCAGCTTTACCTACTGGTCAATCATTTTTAGCAATACAAAATGTTGTTAACTACGTTCCAGACATTAAAGTTTCAGACTTTTTTATGGGATTGGTTAAAATGTTTAATTTAATTATTACACCATTAAATGCAACTACATTTAAATTAGAACCTTTAGAATTATATTATCAAGCGGGACAAATAAAAGATTTAACGCCTTATATTTATTCAGATGAATTAGATATTGAAAAGCCAAAATTATTTAAGTCAATAGAGTTTACTTACGAAAAGTCAGAAAACATTTTAAACAATTCTTTTAGAGGTTTATTCAATAGAGAATATGGTGATTTAACATTTGATAGTGGTTCAAATTCTGAAAGTGGTAAGTATGAAATTAAACTACCATTTGAGGATATAATGTGGGAAAAAACAACAGGATATGATTTCCTTACTGCTACATTATTTAACAAAGATTTACAAAGCTATACACCAAAACCAGTATTGATGTATAACAACGGATTGACAAATGTATCAACTTTTCCTATTAAAGTTTATAATGGAACTGGTTATACAAACGTTAATAATTATGTAAGATTTAATAATGAAATTAATACTGCTGCAACTGATTTAAGTTATTTATATTCACTTAATTGGGGAAATGAAGTATCATCTTGGTATTTAGTTAATGCACCTAAAGGGTTGTATAAAAGATTTTACGAACAATACATAGCAAATTTATACAATCAAAAGACAAGAGTTTTAAAAGTTAAAGCAAAATTAGAACCACAAAATTTAACTAACTTAAAATTAAATAATAGAATTGTAATTAGAGATAACAGATATATTATAAATTCTTTTACTACTGATTTAACAACTGGTGAAACATCATTTGAATTAATAAACGATTATAGAACTTTAGGATATGATAGCGTAGGATATAGATATGCAAGTGTTGAACTATTAAATTTAGATAATACTGAACAAGAAATACAAATAGACGTTTACAAAGGTTTATTTAAAGGTATGAGTATAACATCAGAACCAACTGGTTTTGCTACTTGGGGTGGAATAACAACAGAAGAAGATTTTAGTTTAATTGTTTCAATTGATGCAAATACATCTGGAGTAGAAAGAACAAAAAATTTAGAAATAAAATTTGATGATTACGATGGTGTATTAACGTTTGTACAAATTCCAATAACACAAAATTTATGATAAAATTAATATTAGAAATGCTACAATTAGATGAGCATTATGGACAATCTGAAATAATAGAAATTGCAAAAGGTAAATATGAAATACCAAAAACATTTTCAAGTACATTAAAGCAATTTAAAAGACAAATAAAAGAAATAACAAATGGCAGAAACTAAAACTGTAAATTTAGAAGTTAATTCTAATTTAGACCAAACTGAAAAAGCGGTTACATCGTTAAAAACAGAATTAAGAAAAGCACAACAAGAAGTAGCATCGTTGAGTGATAAATTTGGCGCAACATCTAAAGAAGCTATTGAAGCAGCTAAAAGAGCAGCCGAATTAAAAGACAGAATTGGTGATGCTAAAAGTTTAACAGATGCATTTAATCCAGATGCTAAATTTAAGTCTTTAACTTCGTCTTTAAGTGGTGCTGCTGGTGGTTTAAGTGCCGTTACTGGTGCAATGGGTTTATTAGGTGGCGAAAGTAAAGATGTAGAACAAGCTATCTTAAAGGTTCAATCTGCTATGGCTATTTCTCAAGGAGTACAAGCAGTTGGAGAAAGTGTTGATGCATTTAAACAATTAGGTGCAGTTGTTAAATCTTATTCAATAGTTCAAAAAGCTATTACTGCTGGTCAATGGTTATGGAATGCTGCTATGGCTGCAAACCCTATCGGTGCATTAGTTGCGATAGTTGTTGCGTTAGTTGCTGCTGGTTATGCTTTAGTAAATATGTTTATTGCAAGTTCAGAGGCTACTCAAAAAGCAGAAGCAGCTAATAAAGCATTGAACAAAGAATTAGACACACAAGTTAAAAACCAAAAGTTAGCCACACAAGAAGCAGATTTAAGTAGAGATGCTCAATTAAAAATGGCTAAAGCATCTGGTAAAAGTGCTGAAGAAATTAGAAAACTATCAGTTGAATTAGCAAATCAAGAAGTTACACAAAAATTAGCTAATGCTCAAACTTTAAGAGCTATTGCTATTGAGGCTATTAGGGTTGCTGGTTTAGAGGATGCTACCGATGCACAAAAAGAAACTGCTAAAAGAGCATTAAAAGAATTTAACGATGCAAATGATGCTTTAAAAACATCTGTATTAAATAGAAGAAAGTTATTAATTGACAATAAAGTTGCGGAAAAACAAGAGCAAACAGATGCTGTAAAAAAACAAAAAGAAAATGAAGCAAAAATTAATGATGAAGCAGAAGCTAAAGCTAAAGAAAAAAGAATACAAGCGGCAAAAGATTTAATTGAATTTAACAAAAGTTTACAAAAAGGTTTAAATGATTTACAAATAGCAACTAATAAAGCAGAATTTGAACAACGTGATTTAGATATAGAAAACAAAAAAGAACAAATATTAAAATTAGCAGAATTAGGTGAAGAAAATTCTAAAAATGAAGCATTAAGAAATGAAGAAGATATAGCAGCAGCAAAAGCAGTAGCCCAACATAAAAAGGACATTCAAGATGCACAATTTGCTTTAGCTTCTAATGCAGTTGGGTTTTTAAAAGAAATTGCTGGTAAAAATAAAGCAATACAGAAAGCTGCTATTATAGCTGAAAATGCTATTGGTATAGGTAAAATGATTATAGCAAATAATACTGCAAATATAGCTGCGTTAGCTACGCCACAAGCTATTGCAACTTCTGGGGCATCTGCTGTACCAGTTATAGCTATGAATAACATATCAACTGCATTAGGTGTAGCTACTACTATTGCTGCAACTGCAAAAGCATTAAGTGCCGTTGGTGGCGGGAGTGCTGGTGGTGGTGGAAATGTAGGTGGTGGTGTTAAAGGCGGTGGTGGTGCAGCACCACAATTTAATGTAGTTGGAAATAGTGGTGTTAATCAATTAGCACAAACATTAGGTGGTAATTCAGAACAAGCACCTATTCAAGCGTATGTAGTTGCATCAAATGTAACATCAGCACAAAGTTTAAATCGTAATATAGTTAATAATGCTTCTTTAGGATAGTTAAAACTAACATTAACTAATAAAACAAACTTAATGATAGTTATTTAAAACAAAACACAAATAATTTAATTTTTAAAAAAAAGTATATGAAAAAGTTAGAAACTATTTATTTAGATATTGACGAAGCAAATATAAAAGATGGAATTGATGCTATTAGTTTAGTTAAATTTCCAGCCATTGAAGAAAATTGGGTTGCATTAAATGAACACAAAGTAGAACTTAAAACTATTGATGAAGATAAAAGAATAGTTATTGGTTTGGCTTTAATACCGGAAAAGGATATTTACAGACGAAATGGTGATTATGAATATAACATTCGTTTCTCAAAAGATACAGTTCGTAAAGCATCTGAATTGTATTTAAAGAAAATGAAAATACATAATTCTACATTAGAACACGAAAAGAAAACTGATGGTGTTTATACAATAGAAAGTTGGATAGTTGAAGATGTTAAAAAAGATAAATCAGCTATTTACAATTTAAATGCAACAGTTGGAAGTTGGGTTGTTGTTCAAAGAATAGACAATGAAGAAGTTTGGAATGATGTTAAAGAAGGTAAATATCAAGGTTATTCTATTGAAGGATATTTCAGCGAAAAAGCAGAATTAAATCTACAAGAAAGTAAAGAGCAAGAATTGATTGAAAAAATAAAACAAATACTAATTAATGTTTAACATATTTAAAATGGGAAAAAACAAATACACAAGTCCAAAAGACGCAAAAAGAGGTTGTTTATGTGATGATAGCACATATTCATCAGAATGTTGTAAAGGTGAATTAATCAATCAAGGTATTGGTTCAACAGTTTCACAAGGTAGTTCAACTGTAACAGTTGTTGATGGAGTTAGAACAATAGTTAGAACAAACGGATAAACAATTTATAACAAATATAAATAGTATTAATTTTTAAATAAAAAATAGATGAACCCAGAGGTTAAAAAAATTGGAAATAAGTTATTTGACAAAGTAGAATTGGCTTCACATAAAATTGAATTAGCATTATTAGATACAATAGAAAGTGATGTTTTAGCAAATGGTAAAAGCAAAGATGCTGCAAGACAATTAATAAGAGATGCTTTTTCTAATATTTCTAAAGCATTTGAACAATATTCAAGTGTTAAAAATAGACAAGAAAATATTAAAAAAAATTCTGATAAATTTAAAACTTCAATAAAAGAATTAGGAATAGAAGTTACAGACCAATTTCAAAAAAATATTTTAGCAGATTTATATATAGATAAAGAAATTGATAGTTCTATAAAAGGTTTACAATCTGCAATAACTGGATTAAAAACAACTGGAGAAGTCTAATAAATAAATAAATATGAACGTAGTAAATCAAATCAAAGAACTTTTGGGTATGGAAGTTAAACTTGCCCAAATGAAACTAATGGATGGTGTTACCATTATTGAAGCAGAAGCATTTGAACCAGAAATGGCAGTCTTTATTGTTAATGGTGAAGATAAAGTACCTATGCCAGTTGGAGAATACTTACTTGAAGATGGTAATGTATTAAAAGTAGAAGTAGAAGGTATTATTGCTTCTATTGAAATGCCAGAAGAAGAAGCACCTGAAGTTGAAGTAGAAGTAGAAACTACTAAAAAAGAAGAAGAAATGACAACAGAAGCAGCTACACCAAAAAGAGTAGTTGAAAGTGTAACTAAAGAAATGTTTTTTTCTGAAATTGAAAAATTAAAAGCAGAAATTGCTGAATTAAAATTATCAAAAACAGATGAAGTAGATGCAGTTGAATTGTCAAATGATAATATTGAAGTTTTATCGCACAATCCAGAAGCTACTACTGAAGTTAAAATGAATGTATTTTCTAAAAAAAGAAACGCTACAACATTTGATGTAGTATTAAGTAAATTAAATAAATAAAAAATAAATAAAAAATGGCTACAACAACAAGTATTACAACAACCTATGCTGGTGAGTTTGCTGGAAAATATGTATCAGCAGCATTATTAAGTGCTTCTACTATCGAAAATGGTGGTATTGAAGTAAAACCAAACGTTAAGTATAAAGAAGTAATGAAAAAAGTTGCTACTGATGCAATCGTAAAAGATGCAACTTGTGACTTTGATGCTACTTCAACAGTAACGTTAACAGAAAGAATTTTACAACCAGAAGAATTCCAAGTAAACCTACAACTTTGTAAAAAAGATTTCCATAGTGATTGGGAAGCAGTTCAAATGGGTTATTCTGCTTTTGATAGTTTGCCACCTTCATTTGCTGATTTCTTAATTGCTCACGTAGCTGCTAAAGTTGCTGAAAAAACAGAACAAAACATTTGGAGAGGTGTTACTGCTAACGCTGGTGAGTTTAACGGATTTACAAGACTTTTAACTTTAGATGCTGCTTTACCAACTGCACAAGAAGTTGCTGGAACAACTGTTACTGCTGCAAACGTAGTTGCTGAACTTGGAAAAATTGTAGATGCAATTCCAGCATCACTTTACGGAAAAGAAGATTTGTATTTATATGTTTCTCAAAATATTGCTCGTGCTTATGTTCGTGCTTTAGGTGGCTTTGGTGCAAGTGGTTTAGGTGCTAACGGTACAAACAATATGGGAACACAATGGTGGAATAATGGTTCACTTTCTTTTGATGGTGTTAAAATATTTGTAGCAAACGGATTGGCTTCAAATGTTGCTATTGCTGCTCAAAAATCTAACTTGTTTTTTGGAACTGGTTTATTAGCAGACAACCAAGAAGTTAAAATTATTGATATGGCTGACATTGATGGTTCACAAAACGTAAGAGTAGTTATGAGATTTACTGCTGGTGTACAATATGCAAATGTAGAGGATATTGTTACTTATGGTATCACTAACGCTGCTAACTAATAATTAATTAATAATCAAAATTA
>Ga0315909_10001447_pt1 | contig 32175 bp, 26 predicted proteins | sample LakEriMetagenome_11_FD_203527 | JGI IMG/M metagenome (GOLD analysis project Ga0315909, IMG submission 203527) | Freshwater fungal communities from buoy surface, Lake Erie, Ohio, United States - Buoy 2 MA125 | ecosystem: Environmental > Aquatic > Freshwater > Lake | place: USA: Lake Erie, Ohio... | reverse complement strand
CCTTCGATGTGGCGGTGGTGGCGCTGGGTGTGAACGATGTGACGGCGTTGCAGCGTTCTGCGCGCTGGATCGCTGATGTCGATGATCTGAGGATCAGACTGCGCGACCAACTGGGCGTCGCCCAGGTGCTGTGGTCGGGCTTGCCGCCCATGCATCAGTTCCCGGCCTTGCCTCAACCCTTGCGCGCGGTCATGGGGCGTCATGCCCGCGACCTCGATGCGGCGCTGGCGCGGTATGCGCGCAGGCTGCAGGGGGGTGTGCGCCACGTGCCCATGCCATCCATGAGCCGCCCGGAATGGATCGCCACCGATGGCTTTCATCCGGGGCCGCAAGCGTATGCGGTCTGGGCCGGTGTCCTGGCTCAGGCGCTGGTGCACACCGTGGCCGAGTGCCCTCGCTGAGGATCGGTCCCGGGCTGAATAGCGATCAGTGCTTGTGCGCGCCGTGGCCGGACGTCGCAGCCGGCGTATTGAGAGCACGCACCGGAGCATTGACTTCGACCGTGCGCCGCTGCTTGTCGGGGCCTTCCACTACGAGCGTGATCGGCACGGAGTCGCCTGCTTTCAGCGGCTGCTTCAGACCCATCAGCATCACGTGATAGCCGCCCGGCACAAGATCGACCGCCTTGTTAGCCGGCAGTGGCAATGCGGGCACCGCACGCATGCGCATCACGCCGTTATCCATTTTCATCTCGTGGATCTCGACCGTGCCGGCGGCCGGTGAGCGGGCCTCGACCACGCGGCTGTCCACCGGTGCGGTCAGTCTCATGAACGCTCCGGTGGCCTTTTGCTCGGGTACGGTACCTCGCACCCAGGGATCGGTCACTGTGACCTGGGCGAATGCGTTGTGGGCCAGCGGCAGGGTCAGCATCAGGGCTGCGCACAGGGTGCGCAGGCGTGGCAGTGCGTTCATCAGTCAGCTCGATCACGTTGGAAGACCCGGGATTATGGGGTCTGGTCCATGATCATTGCGCTGCCGCGCGTCGGGCGATCGACCACGGTGGTCACGCCGGGCTGAAGGTTTGCGGCATAACCGTCCCGCGCCTCCTGGTTCCGACACGGCGCGTTGACACCGCTTGTCCGAGCAGCCATCGTCGGCCCGCTGCGTCGGGCGAATCGGCTCGCGCACCCATCCCTTCACCGGACTTCACCCATGCCCGCCACACTGCGATCCATGCTGTTCGTTCCCGGCGACAGCGACAAGAAACTCAACAAGGCCGCCGCCGGCGAGGCCGATGCGCTGATCCTGGATCTGGAAGATGCGGTCACGGCCGAGCGGCTGCCCTTCGCCCGCGGCCTGGTCACCGACTATCTGCGCAGCACGCGGCCTGGCGGTCGTCAGCAGCGATGGGTGCGCATCAATCCGCTGACCGACCCGATAGCCGATCCAAAACCGCTGGCCGATCTGGCAGCAGTGGTGGCAGGCGCGCCCGACGGCATCCTGTTGCCCAAGACCCGCTCGGCTGCCGATGTGGTGCTGCTCGATCACTACCTCACCGTGCTCGAGCAGCGTGAGGGCGTGGCGCTGGGCACCACGCGCATCATCACGGTGTCCACCGAGACCGCGCAGGCCGTGCTGACGATGCAAGGGTATGTCGGTTGCTCAGCGCGACTCGCTGGCCTGACCTGGGGCGCCGAAGATTTGTCTGCCGCGATCGGTGCGGCCACTAACCGCGAGGAGAGCGGCGACTATGCGTTCACGTATCGCATGGCGCGTTCGCTGTGCCTGGTGGCTGCACACGCAGCCGAGGTCCAGGCGATCGACACCCTGACCACCGATTTTCGCGACACCGAGCTGCTGCGCCGGGAAGTGCGCGCCGCACGCCGCGAGGGCTTCACCGGCAAGATCGCCATCCACCCCGATCAGATCGGCCCGATCAATGCGGGTTTCTCACCGGAGCCTGAAGAGCTGGCCCACGCACAAGCGGTGGTCGATGCGTTTGCTGCAGCGCCCGGTGTGGGTGCCGTGCAGCTGGCCGGCAAGATGCTCGACCGGCCGCACCTGGTGCAGGCGCAGCGCGTGCTGGCGATGCGCAGGGCTGGCTAAACGTAAAGCCTCGCCAAGGCATCGCAAGGCTGCGCGAGACCGCGCAGTCGCCCCGCAGCCCGCGTAGCCGTACCCACACGGGTGCCGTCAGCGCGGTGCCACGCCGTCGGGCCGGCGAATCATGAGCGCGCTGCGCTTGCATGAAGCCACCAGTTCGTTGCGCTGGTTGTAGGCGCGGTGCTCGAAGATGACGATCCCGTTGTCGGGTCGTGAGGCACTGGCGCGTGCATCGACCACCGTACTTTCAACCTTCAAGGTGTCGCCATGGAACACCGGCTTGGGAAAGCGCACTTCGTCCCAGCCCAGATTGGCGACCGTCGTGCCCAGCGTGGTTTCTCCCACCGAGATGCCCACCATCAGGCCGAGTGTGAAGCAGCTGTTGACGATGCGCGTGCCGTAGGCGGTGTGCTCACGGCAATATTCCTCGTCGAGGTGCAGCGCAGCCGGGTTATGGGTGAGAGCCGAAAAGAACGTGTTGTCGGCCTCAGTGACCGTGCGGCGAATCGAATGCGCAAACGTGCGGCCGACGTGCAGGTCCTCGAAATACAGTCCGGACATGATGGAGGTGTCTCCTGATAGGGGTCTGTGGCAGACGTACGATATCCCGACTTGAGCGACACTAGCGCCCATGCGCCCTGCTCCTGCCACATCGCTTCCGCCCTCTCAGCCCGTCCCCCGCACCCGCACCGACTGGCAGACCCTGCGCAGTCTGCTGCCCTATCTATGGGAATTTCGCTGGCGCGTCGGCCTGGCCATTGCCTGCCTGGTGGCGGCCAAGGCGGCCGTGGTCGGTGTGCCGGTCGTGCTCAAAAGCATCGTCGACACGCTTGTACCAATGGCCACCAAGGCGGGTGTGCCCGCACAGACGGTCGCACTGGCGGCGGTACCGATCGGTCTGCTGATGGCCTATGGCGCATTACGTGTGGCCTCGACGCTCTTTACCGAGCTGCGCGAGTTTGTCTTTGCAAAGGTCACGCAACGTACGGTGCGCAAGGTGGCGCTGCAGGTGTTTGGCCATCTGCATGCCCTGTCTTTGCGCTTTCACCTGGACCGCCAGACCGGTGGCCTCACGCGCGACATGGAGCGCGGCACACGCGGCATTGCCAGCCTGGTGTCGTACACGCTCTACAGCATCCTGCCCACGCTGGTCGAGATCACCCTGGTGATCACCTATCTGGGCCTGCATTACGACCTCTGGTTCACTGGCATCACGGTGGTGGCGCTGGCGGCCTACATCACCTACACCGTACTGGTCACCGAGTGGCGCACCGAGCATCGCCGCACGATGAACGATCTGGACTCCAAAGCCAATGTGCGTGCGATTGACTCGCTGCTCAACTACGAGACCGTGAAGTACTTCGGCAACGAGGCCTTCGAATCGAAGCGTTATGACCAGAGTCTGCAGCGCTGGGAGCGCGCTGCCGTGCGCAGTCAGACCTCTCTGTCGGTCCTCAATGTCGGGCAGGCCGCGATCATTTCGGTTGCGGTCACGCTGATGGTCTGGCGTGCCACGGTCGGAGTGGTTGAAGGCCGCATGTCGATCGGCGATCTGGTACTGGTCAATGCCTTCATGATCCAGCTCTACATGCCGCTCAATTTTCTGGGCGTGCTCTATCGGGAAATCAAGCAGAGCCTGGCGGACATGGAGCGCCTGTTCGGGCTGCTCGATGCCAACCGGGAAGTGGACGATGCACCGGATGCGCGTCCGCTGCAGGTGCCTGCGGCACCGGATGTGCAGTTCGATCGTGTCAGTTTTGCCTATCAGCCCGAGCGGACCATCCTGCATGACGTGAGTTTCACGGTGCCGGCAGGCACGACCACAGCGCTGGTGGGCGCCAGCGGTGCGGGTAAGTCCACGCTGTCGCGACTGCTCTTTCGCTTTTACGACGTGACCAGCGGCGCGATTCGGATCGGTGGCCAGGATATTCGTGCGGTGACCCAGCACAGCTTGCGTTCGGCTATTGGCATCGTGCCGCAGGACACGGTGCTCTTTAACGACACCCTGCGCTACAACGTGGCTTATGGCCGGCCCGATGCGAGCGACGATGAAATCGATGCCGCCGCGCGCGCGGCACAACTCGAGCGCTTCATCGCCGGCTTGCCCCAGGGCTGGCAGACCAACGTGGGCGAGCGCGGCCTGAAATTGTCGGGCGGTGAAAAGCAGCGCGTGGCCATTGCCCGCATGCTGCTCAAGAACCCGCCGGTGTTGCTGCTCGATGAGGCCACCTCTGCCCTGGATTCGCGCAACGAAGCCGCAATCCAGGACGCCTTGAAATCGGTGGCCCGCGATCGCACCACCCTGGTCATTGCCCACCGCCTGTCCACGATCGTGGATGCAGACCAGATCATCGTGCTGGAGGGCGGGCGCATCGTGGAGCAGGGCCGTCATGACGCACTGCTGGCGCAGGGTGGCAAGTACGCGGCGATGTGGGCGCTGCAGGCGCGCGAGGCCGCTCAGCCCGCAGCAGGTGAGGTGGCGACCGCGTAGGCGACGCGTCACAGCGGCTTCGATGCAGAGCTGGTTGGGCTGCGCAGGCAAAATGCCAGTCCTTCGCATCGGTTCGGATCTCAAGATGAACGCAAGGCGCTTCGGATGTTTCGTGGCGGCCGCCGCCGCACTGGTGGTCGGCATCGCCGGCATGGTTGGTCTTTCGCCCGTCTTCGCGGCGACCGATCCCTCTGCAGGCCCCGCGTCTCCCGCCACCGCCTCACAGTCGCCAGCGCGCACGGCCCCGCGCGATGCAGCCTTCAGTACCGACTGGTCACCCGAGGACTGTGGCCTCTTCAAGCTGCGTGTCTCGGGGCCGCCGCCGCTGTGCGGATTCGTCTCAGTGCCCTTGCGTCACGCCGATCCGCAATCGCCACGCATTCGGCTGGCCGTCGTGATCATTGCCGCGACAGACGAGGCCCAGCGTAAACCCGACCCGCTGTTCCTGGCCCAGGGCGGCCCGGGCGGGTCCACGATCGGCAGCTTTGCGCAGGTGCTGCTCGATGACCCCTCCAAGCGACCGGTCACGGATCGCGATCTGGTCTTGTGGGACCAGCGCGGCACATTCTTCTCGCAGCCCCGGCTGCAGTGCCGCGAATCCTCGCGCCTGCCCCCCGATGCCGATGAAGCCCGGCAGCGCGAGGCGATACGGCAATGTGGTGAGCGACTCAAGCGCGAGGCCCAGGATCTGTCCGCCTTCAATTCGCTCGAAAACGCGCGCGACGTCGCGGCGCTGAGCCGGGCCCTGGCGTATCCGGCCTTCAACTTCTATGGCGTGTCCTACGGCACGGAGCTGGGTCAGTTCCTGATGCGTGAGCGTCCGACCGGCCTGCGCAGCGTCATCCTGGATGCGGTGGTGCCGTTGGGCTTCAGCCTGGTGACCGATGTGCCGGCGGTCAAGCAGCGCGTCATGACCCAATACGCCCGCAGTTGCGAGCAGTCGAGCGTCTGCAATGAAGCCTATCCCCAGCTTGCGCAGCGGTATCTCGCCTTGCTCGACCGGCTGGATAAGTCGCCGGTTCCAGTGCCTGCCTCGGTGGTCGGGCCATCAGCGGCCACCACCACAGACGGCAAGCCGGCCACCATGACGGGTCGCGACCTGGATGGCGCGCTCTATCAGTCGATCTATGCACGCGAGGCCGTGCCGCTCTTGCCGTACATCGTGGCGCGGGCCGAAGAGGGTGACTACAGCTTTGCCTTCAACTTCGTGCAGCTGATGCGCGCCGCGCAGGACGATATGGCCGACGCCATGTATCTGTCGGTGGTCTGCGCCGAGTTTGGTGACACCCCGGCCAGCGCACTCGCGTTTCCAGGGGTTCACAAGCGCATGGCGGACGCCGCCCAGGAGGGTGGCCGGCAGATTCTGGACGCCTGCCGCGACTGGAACATCCGCCTGCTCGACAAAGCGCTGCTGCAGCCCGTGAAATCCGACATCCCGACGCTGTTGCTGTCGGGCACCTTCGACCCGATCACTCCCCCCGAGCATGCCGACCAGGTGGCCGCCCATCTGAGCCGTGCCTATGCCTACACGTTCCCCAGCGGCACGCACGGCCAGGCATTTTCGCAGCCCTGCGCCAACCGCCTGATGGCTGCATTCCTCGAGCGCCCTGACATGAAGCCCGATGGCCGCTGCATACAGGAAGCGGCACCGGCCTTCTACACGCCCGATCAATTGCTCAGATTGCCGGCGCGCGCCAGTGGTGCAAGCGCGACCCTGCCCGACCATGCCCGCGCATTGGCCGGACCCGCAGCCATCGTGGGGCTGGCACTGCTGTTGTTCTTCAGTGCCGTGCCGGTCTACAGCGTGACCGAGGTGGTGCGTATTTTCCGCGGCCATGCCTGGAGCCTGCCACAGGGCTGGACCGGACGGCTGATCGCGGCCGCACCCTGGATTCCCGTGCTCACGGGCTTTTTCCTGTTGGCGTTCATCGCGATCGTGTCGGCACGCATGGGCACCGAAATCGCCCGCAACCAGTTCCTGCTGCTCGTGGGCGCGCTGCCGGCGTGGGTGAAGGAGCTGACCTGGCTGCTGCTGCCCTATGTGGCCGCCATGGTGCTCATGACAGTTGCGATGGTCAGACTGTGGCAACACCGCGCCCGCAGTCGCATGGGGCGGCTGTACTACACGCTGCTGGTGGCGGCTGGTTGGGCCGTGTGCGTTGCCCTGCTCAAGACCGGGCTCTTCGGCTGGTAAGCCTGGCTCGATCGGGCACGGTCGCTGCCGTTGGCTGAGCGGGCCCTGAGCTCAGCGGACCCTGAGCTCAGCGGTCGAGGATCTGGCTCAGGAACTGCTTGCTGCGTTCGTTCTGCGGGTTGCTGAAGAAGGCCTCGGGCGTGTTCTGTTCAACGATCTCGCCGCGGTCCATGAAAATCACCCGGTCGGCCACGGCACGCGCAAATCCCATTTCATGGGTGACGCAGATCATGGTCATCCCTTCACGAGCCAGGTCGATCATGGTGTCGAGCACTTCCTTGACCATCTCGGGGTCCAGGGCCGAGGTCGGTTCGTCGAACAGCATGATCGAAGGGTTCATGCACAACGCGCGGGCAATCGCCACACGCTGCTGCTGACCGCCTGAGAGCTGACCAGGGTATTTGGGCGCCTGTTCACGGATATGCACCCGGTCGAGCAGTTCCAGTGCCTGCGCTTCGGCCTGCGTCTTGGCCTGCTTGCGCACCCAGATCGGCGCCAGCGTGCAGTTGTCGAGCACGGTCAAATGGGGAAACAGGTTGAACTGCTGAAACACCATGCCGACATCGGCGCGGATCACGTCGATGTTTTTCAGGTCGTGGTTGAGCTCGGTGCCGTTGACGATGATGTCGCCCTGCTGATGCATCTCAAGCCGATTGATGCATCGGATCAGCGTCGATTTACCCGAACCCGATGGGCCGCAGACCACGATCTTCTCGCCGCGCGCGACTGTGAGATCGATGTTCTTCAGAACGTGAAAGTCACCGTACCACTTGTTGAGACCCCGGATCTCGATGGCAGAACTGTCGTGGGCGGAAGGGGCGGGCGCGTTCATCGGCAAGTCCGGTGAGGGGCAGGAGGCTGGATGGGCGACAAGGTGGGCGCAGGGTGCACGCGTATCTGTGATCAGCGGCGCGTGCTGTGCGCGAGGTCGCGTTCCAGCCACTGGCTGTACTTGGACATCGCGTAGCAGAAGATCCAATAGACCACGATCGAAAACAGGAACGCCTCGATGAAATACTTCTTCCAGGCGAAGTCGGTTTCAGTGGCCTTTTTCACCGCATAGGCAAAGTCGTAAATCGCGATGATGACCACCAGCGAGGTGTCTTTGAAGAGCGAAATGAAGCTGTTCACCACCGGCGGAATGGAGATCTTCAGGGCTTGCGGCAGCACGACCAGTCCGGTTGTTTTCCAGTACGGCAGACCCAGCGCCTCGGCGGCCTCGTATTGGCCCTTGGGCACGGCCTGAAGGCCGCCGCGCACCGCTTCAGCCAGATAGGCCGCCACGAACAGGATGATCGCAACCTGGGCACGCAGCAGCTGGTCAATACGCAGCCCCTCGGGCATGAACAGCGCAAACATCACGCTGGCCATGAAGAGCACGGTAATCAGCGGCACGCCCCGCACCACTTCGATGTAGATCACCGACAGCGAACGCACGATCGGCAGGCTGCTGCGTCGCCCCAGCGCCAGCAGGATGCCCAGCGGAAACGCCAGCCCGATACCGAAGATCGAAAGAATCAGGGTGACCGGCAATCCGCCCCATTGCTCGGTGCGCACCGGTGTCAGGCCCAGCCCGCCGCCCATCAGCCAGAAGGCCAGCGCCAGACCCGCCACCCAGATCGCCGCCAGCGCAGGGCGCCAGAAGCGCTTCATGGCTGAAATCACGAGCAGGCCACACAGCACTGCAATGACCAGGGCCGGGCGCCACTGCTGATCGAATGGGTAGACCCCGAACATCATGAAGCGGAACTTCTCCCACACGACCGCCCAGCAGGCGCCTTTGCCGCGCGCGGCATCGCAGGCCGCTACCGGCTGCGGCCCCCAGACGGCCTCAAAGACCAGCCAGTTCAGGGCCTTGGGCACCAGCCAGGCCAGGATGGCCAGCAGGATGAGCGTGAGCGCACTGTTGCCAGGGCTCGAAAAGAGATTGCGCCGCAGCCAGCCCACAACACCCTGAGCTTCAGAGGGCGGCGGCAAACTCGGCAGGGCGCTGCCAGCGGGCACGGGAACGGATGAGGGACCAAGGGGCGTCATCGTCAGACCTGCTGCGCTTCAGCGCTCCACCAGCCGCATGCGGGCGTTGTACCAGTTCATGAACAGCGAGATGCACAGGCTGATCGTGAGATAAACCGCCATCAGGATGGCGATCGCTTCGATGGCCTGCCCGGTCTGATTCATCGTGGTGTTGGCCACCGCCACCAGGTCCGGGTAACCGATGGCCACCGCCAGCGACGAATTTTTCGTGAGATTCAGATACTGGCTGGTCATGGGCGGGATGATCACCCGCAGCGCCTGGGGCAGGGTCACCAGCCTGAGCCGTTGGCCGGTATGCAGGCCCAGTGCCATCGCGGCTTCGTTCTGGCCCTTGTCGACCGCCAGGATCCCCGCCCTGACGACTTCGGCGATGAAGGCCGCCGTATAGGTGGACAGACCCAGAAGCAGGGCGGCGAATTCAGGCGACAGGACCTTGCCACCCTGGAAATCGAAGCCGCTCATCTCCGGGATCTCCATGGCGGTCGGCGCGCCCATGGCAGCCCAGACCACCAGCGGCAAGCCCAGGATCAATGCAAGCGACGGCCAGCCCACGGGGGGTTGCTGACCGGTGGCACGCTGCACGCTGCGTGCGCGCCATCGCCACAGAAACGCCAGCACGACGCCTGCCAGGAGTGCCCAATATGCAGCCGTCCAGGCTGCGTGTTCAGCCGGCCACGCAAAGCGAAAGCCGCGTTGGCTGATGAACATCCAGCCACCCACCTCGATCGCCTCCTTGACCGGAGGCAAGAGCTCGGTGAACAGGCCGTACCAGACGAAGAGTTGCAGCAGCAGCGGCACGTTGCGCATCACCTCGACATAGATCGAAGCCAGACGCGACAGCAGCCAATTGGAGGACAGGCGGGCCACACCGATCAGGGTGCCCAGCACGGTGGCGATCACGATGCCCGCGACGGCGACCAGCAGCGTGTTGAACAGGCCCACCATGAACGCGCGGGCGTAGGAATCGGTCGGCTGGTATTCGATCTGCTTTTCAGCGATCTCGAAGCCGGCTTCGCGGCCAAGGAACTCGAAGCCTGTGCGAATCTGCCGCGTTTCGAGGTTGTGCAGCGTGTTCGAGACGAGATACCAGCCGATGCCCACCACCATGGCCAGCAGCAAGGCCTGATATAGCAGGTTACGGGCTCGCTCGTTGCGCAGCATGGTTGATCACATCAGAAAAGAGGTGTGGCGAGCGGCTTCGGGCCGCCCGCCACGCAGGCCATGCTTATCGGATGGGCGGTGCGTACATCAGACCATCGTCCTTCCACAGGGCGTTCTGACCACGCTCGATGCCGAGGGGGCCGATGTTGCGGGTGTACATCTCGCCGTAGTTGCCCACGGACTTGAGGACGCGCACCAGCCAGTCGTTGTCAAAGCCCAGGCCCTTGCCGACGTCGCCGGAGGTGCCGACGATGCGCTGGATCTGCGGATCTTTGCTCTCGGCCTTGAGCTTGTCGACATTGGCCGATGTCACGCCGTATTCCTCGGATTCGATCAGACCGAACAGGGTCCAGCGCACGGTGTTGAAGAATTCCCAGTCGCCGCGACGGATCATCGGGCCCAGCGGCTCCTTGGAGATCGCATCAGGCAGGATCATGTAATCGTCGGGGTTCGGAGCCTTGCGGCGGGTGGCGGCCAGACCGGAAATATCGGTCGTGTACACATCGCAGCGGCCGGCGAAGAACGCCTGTTCGATCTGGTTCAGTTCAGCGATCACCACTGGCTTGAAGTTCATCCGCTTGACGCGGAAGTAGTCGGTCAGGTTCAGCTCCGTGGTGGTGCCGGGCTGCACGCACACCGTGGCGCCGTTCAGCTGGGCAGCGCGGGCGATCTTGGATGACTTCTTCACCATGAAGCCCTGGCCGTCGTAAAAGAGCGTGCCGGCAAAGACCGAACCCATGGTCGCATCGCGCGAGGAGGTCCAGGTGGTGTTGCGCGCCAGCATGTCCACTTCACCCGACTGCAGGGTGGTGAAGCGGTTCTGGGCATTGGTGGGCACGTACTGCACTTTGTTCGGGTCGCCCAGAATGACTGCAGCCACTGCGCGGCAGAAGTCTGCGTCCAGACCAGACCACTTGCCTTGCGAATCGGGCGCCGAGAAACCAAGCAGGCCGGTGTTCACGCCGCAGCGCAGTTGGCCGCGTTGCTTGATCGCGTCCAGCGTCGGACCGGCCGAGGCGGTGAGCGGGGCAAGGGCGGGCAGGACGAACGCTGAGGCGATCGCAAGACGACGGAGCCAGGAGCTTTTCATGTGGAAATTCCGCGAGGGGGTTTTGGGGGCCTGCTTCGGCGGGTGCGCCGCGGGGGCGATGCGGCCGTGCAGCGTGGCGGTCGGAGTCTACGTTCATTCCTAATGCCGAGACAAGCCGAAGGCTTCCCGCGCCCTGCGGCGGGCCGGACGCAAGGCCTGTGCGTCGAACGGTCGACTGCGCCAGCCCGCAGGCTTCCGCTGAGGTTCTTCTTGGCTTCGCCCAGGAAAATCCGTGCGAAAGCCAATCTTTTCGGCGGATCGGGTCGCCCCGGGGATGCCACGCTGCAGGCAAGCGCATTTACGATTTCCAGGATTCCCTATGGCTTTCGCCGCACGACACCGTTCCGCAGCACGCCCCTCGGGCCAACGCGCCTCTCTACTCATGGCACCAGGCCGCTGGCTCATGCAGCGCCTGCAGTTGCCTTTGAAGGTCACCCTGGTGGTGGGCGCATTCATGGTCCCGATCGGGATGCTCGGCCAGTTCTATTGGCAAAATGCCGGCTCGCAGATCGAATTTGCTGTCCAGGAGCGGGCCGGGGTGCGCTGGCTCAAGGCCTGGCTGCCGGTCATGCAGGCCGCCCAGTCGCATCGGCTTGCCTCGGCGCATGGGGCGGCGGATCCGGCAGCGGGCGGCACCGGTGCAGCGTCCGACGCGACGGCCGCATTGCGGGCGCTTGAGACCGCACTCACCCAACTCGCACAGGTGGATGCCGAGCTTTCCGGCGCACTGAACACCGGGTCGCGTGTGACTCAGCTGCGCGCGCTGGCGCAGGGCCTGCCCGCAGCCTCTGCATCGTCCGACGCACAGAGTTCGACCGCCCATGACGCCCTGAGTGCAGCACTCATGGCCGCAGCAACGCATGTCGGCGATGCTTCCAACCTGGTGCTCGACCCTGACCTTGATTCCTTTTATGCCATGCAGGCCAGCGTGATCGATGGCCCGGTCATCCTCGATGCGATCGGTCGGGCCTATCAGGCCGGGGCGCGCGACGTCGGACCGGCGGCCGGTCAGAGCGGTGCACTGGCCGCCTCGGCGGCGGTCGTTCGTCTGGGCATCGATCGTCAGGAGGCAGGCCTGTCCCGTGCTGTCGCGCACAACGCGACGCTCGCGCAGCCTCTGGCAGTCTCCACCCGGGTTGCGCCGATCGGCGAATGGCTACAGGCCGTGGATGGTCGACTCAAGCCCGGCGCAGAGCGCCCGGCAGCAGCGCAATGGTTCGGCGCGAGCACCCGTGCCCTGGATGCCGCACAAGCGCTCAGCGCTTCGGCCAACGAGGCATTGGACGCGTTGCTGGTGACTCGCATCGATCGGCTGCATGCCGAACGCACCCTGCGCATGGCGATTGCGGGGGGCGGACTGATGCTGGCCCTCTACCTGCTTGCGGCCATGTACGCCGTGCTGCAGGGCGGGCTGAAGGCGCTGGGTGGGAATATCGTGCGCCTGGCTGAGGGCGATTTTTCCGAGCCCGCCGGACAAAAGGCTCACGCTCGCGACACCGTGGCGCAAGCACTCGACACGCTGCGCAACTCCTTGCGCACCGTCAGTGACACCTTGCGCAGCGTGCATGAGCGCGCTGAGCAGGTCTCGGGCTCTGCACGCGAAATTGCGACTGGCAACAGTGACCTCTCGGCGCGCACCGAGCACAGTGCTGCATCCATCGAGGCGGTCGCTTCCAATATGGATGCGGTCAGCCGTCGGGTGGCTGAAAACGTCTCGGCACTGGGCCGTGCCGACAGCGAAATGTCCGAGCTGGTGCGCGCCGTGCGCGAAACCGAAGGCACGGTCAATGGGCTCGTGCAGAGCATGACGGCCCTGCATGCCCAGAGCCGGCAGATTTCTGACATCGTCGGCATGATCGACGGCATCGCCTTTCAGACGAATATCCTGGCGCTCAATGCCTCGGTCGAGGCGGCACGCGCCGGCGACATGGGCCGAGGGTTTGCCGTCGTGGCACAGGAAGTGCGCTCGCTCGCACAGCGCAGTGCCGCGGCTGCACAAGACATCAAGGGTATCGTGACGCGTTCCACCGCCGATATCGAGGCCGGCTCCGATCTGGCTGCGCAAGCCGGCGAGCGCGTCTCGCGCACTGTAGGCAGCGCGGGTTCAGTGGCCGATGCCATGTCGATCGCTCTGAACGGGTCGCGTGAGCAAAATGACCGGGTGTCAGAGGTACATGCCACGCTCACCCAGCTCTCATCGGCCACCCAGAGCAATGCGGCCCTGGTCGAGGAAGTGGCTGCAGCCACCGCTTCGCTTGACACCTCGAGCCAGGAATTGCATCGGCTGGTGGCGAGCTTTCGGATCGGCTCTGCGACTGCGGTCTGAGCCCGCTGAGCAGGACGTTCGCGCATGCTGACCCAAGGGAAGGGGCTGGTACCATCGGCCGATGACTGCCCCTGCCGAAACGACCGCCCCGCACACCGATCCCGCCGCGCCGCGCCCTGCTTCCAGCCTGGTGCTGCTGCGTGATGGCCCCGGTGGACTGGAAGTGCTCCTGTTGCAACGCCCCGCGGAAGACCGCGTGCTGGCGGGAGCGCATGTGTTCCCGGGCGGCAAGCTCGATGCCGAGGACGCCCACGACGATCTGCTGAACCGTATCGATGCTTCGCCGCAGGCGCTGCATGCACGGCTCGGCGAGCCCGAGCTCGATGTCCGTGAAGCAGCGGCCTTGTTTGTGGCGGCCATCCGCGAGACCTTCGAGGAAACCGGTGTGCTGCTGGCACGCGACGCGTCTTCCGCCCTGTCCGAGCGCGCACGAGCCATGCGGCGCGAGGGCCAGGGGTTCGGCGAGGTGCTGCGTGCGCTCGATGTGCGCCTGGACCCGTCCACCATTCAGCCCTGGTCGCGCTGGATCACGCCCAAGATGGCCTCGGCCATGCGCAAGCGCTTCGATACCCGTTTTTTTGTGGCATGTCTGCCGGCAGGCCAGACCGTCGAGCATGATCCGCGCGAGGCTGTCGGATCCACCTGGGTGCTGCCGCGCCCGGCCCTGCAGCGCTATTGGGATCGGGGCATCGACTTCGCCGCCCCGCAGGTCATGACTCTGGCGCATTTGTCGCGCTTCAGTTCCGTGTCCGACACGCTCGCGCATGCAGCCACCCGTTTGCCTCCCACCATCCGCCCGCATCCGGTTGAAACGCCTGCCGGCCGCGTGGTGTGCTATCCCGGCGACCCGGAGCACCCGGTGGCGCAACGCGCCATGCCCGGGCCGACGCGTCTGCTGGTGACTGAAGGCCGCTTCCTGCCTGAAGCGGGTTTCGAGGCCTGGTTCAACTGACCCCTGTTCGCTGACACCTGGAGTGTTCATGTCCACACATCGCATCGCCGTGATTCCCGGCGACGGGATCGGCAATGAAGTCGTTCCCGAAGGCCTGCGCGTCCTGGAGGCTGCTGCCGACCAATTCGGCATCGGGCTGCAGTTCGATCACTTCGATTTTGCCAGCTGCGCCTACTACGCCAAGCATGGCCAGATGATGCCCGACGACTGGAAAGACCGGATCGGCGGACATGATGCGATTTTTTTCGGCGCGGTGGGTTGGCCGGACACCGTGCCCGACCATGTCTCGCTGTGGGGCTCGCTGCTGCTGTTTCGACGCGAGTTCGACCAGTACGTGAACTTGCGCCCGGTGCGCCTGATGCCTGGAGTGCCCTGCCCGCTGGTGGGCCGCAAGCCTGGCGACATCGACTTTTATGTAGTCCGCGAAAACACCGAAGGCGAATACAGTTCGCTGGGCGGACGTGCGTTTCCTGGCACCGACCGCGAGGTCGTGATTCAGGAGTCGGTGTTCACCCGTCATGGCACCGACCGCATCCTCAAGTACGCCTTCGAGTTGTCGCAGCGGCGCAAGAAGCAGCTCACCTCGGCCACCAAGTCCAACGGCATCTTCATCACCATGCCTTACTGGGATGAACGGGTTGAAGCGGTGAGCAAGCTGTATCCCGATGTGGCGGTCAAGAAATTCCACATCGACATCCTGACTGCGCACTTCGTGCGTAACCCGCACTGGTTTGATGTGGTGGTCGCCAGCAATCTGTTCGGCGACATCCTGTCTGACCTGGGGCCGGCCTGTACCGGCACCATCGCGATCGCACCCTCGGGCAACATCAATCCCGAGCGCAATTTCCCTTCGCTCTTCGAGCCGGTGCATGGTTCTGCGCCTGACATTTTCGGCAAGGGCATCGCCAACCCGATCGGCCAGATCTGGTCGGGCGCGATGATGCTCGACCATCTGGGCTATCCGAAGGCGCATGACGCCATCCTGTCGGCCATCGAAGCGGTGACGGCGGGCGGCCCGCGTACGCCCGACATGGGGGGTACGGCCAGCACGAGCGATGTGGGGCGCGCTGTGGTGCAAGCCCTGCGCGGCTAAGTCCGTGCAAGCCGATTGGGCGGCTTGATCTGAAGGGTCGCCCGATTCCCGCTGGTGCACGCGGGTTCTTCCCTCACGCCCCCAGTGCAGGCTACACTGCGCGCCTTCGTGTGCCCGCCTGAACAGTTATCAGCGCCTTCATGCTGCCGCTGAAAAGGCTTCAACAAGGACTTTTCAATGAATTCCCTGCGCGTTCTGGGTGGCCTGATCCTCGCTGCCTGTGCCTTCGGTGCTTCGGCTCAGTCGTACCCCACCCGCCCCGTGACCCTGGTCGTGCCTTTTGCCGCAGGCGGGCCCACCGACGTTGCTGCGCGCGCACTTGGCCAGGCCATGGAAAAGTCCATGGGCCAGCCAGTGGTCGTCGAAAACAAGGCCGGAGCGGGCGGCACGCTTGCAGTTTCGGACGTGGCACGCGCCACGCCCGATGGTTATCGCATCCTGATTCATCACATCGGCATGTCGACGGCCCCGGCGCTTTATCGCAAGCTGAGCTTCGATCCGCTCAAAGACTTCGAGTACATCGGGCAGGTGCTCGATGTCCCCATGACGCTGCTGGTCAAGACCGGCCTGCCGGTGAACTCGGTCAAGGAGCTGGCCGTGTACGCCAAGGCCAACAAGGACAAGATCACGCTCGCCAACGCCGGGCTGGGCGCTGCCTCGCATCTGTGCGGCCTGCTCTTTCAGCAGGCTATCGAAGTCGACCTGACCACGGTCCCCTACAAAGGCACGGCGCCTGCCATGGCCGATCTGCTGGGTGGGCAGGTAGACATTCTGTGTGACCAGACCACGCAAACCATTCCGCAGATTCAGGGCGGCAAGGTCAAAGCGCTGGCGGTCACCACGGCCAAGCGGCTGGACGCGCTCAAGGATCTGCCCACGGCAGCCGAGTCCGGATTGCCCGGCTTTGATCTGGCGGTGTGGCATGGGGTGTATGCACCCAAGGGCACGCCCAGGCCCGTGACCGACAAGCTCAATGCCTCGCTGCAGGCTGCGCTCAAGGATCCGGCGGTCGTGAAGCGTTTTGCCGACTTGGGTGCGATTATTGTTCCGGCCGACAAGCAAACGCCGGATGGCCTGGCGCGTCACCTGAAGGCCGAAATCGACAAATGGGCCCCGATCATCAAGAAGGCCGGTCAGTACGCTGATTGAACAACCGGCGATGGCGAGCGGTCTGAACCGTTCGCCACACTCCCCGAGCCCGGCCTGTCCGGGCTTTTTTGCGGGCGGACGGTTGGGCGTCGAGGCGACTTACGCGCTGCCGACAGCCGGACCGGGCAGGGCCGATGACCTCGGTGTCACCCTGCTCCTCGCTCTTAGAGTCGGACAATGAATCCAGGCGATCTGCTGCTACAGAGTTTTCATGCGGCCGTTGCCGCAGCCGACCCGCTGAAGATCGTGGCCGGGCACCTGCCCGAGCCGCCTGCCGGCCGCACGCTGGTGGTGGGTGCAGGCAAGGCTGCCGCATCGATGGCGCGCGCAGTAGAGCTCGCCTGGCCGCAGGGTGCGCCCTTGTCCGGGCGGGTCATCACACGCTATGCCCACGGGCTGCCCACCGACCGCATCACGGTCGTCGAGGCGGGGCATCCGGTGCCGGATGAAGCCGGCGAGCGGGCGGCGGCCCAGATCCTGACTGAGGCCGCCGGCCTGGGGCCAGACGACCTGCTGCTCGCACTGGTCTCAGGGGGCGGCTCCAGCCTGCTGTCACTGCCGGTCGATGCGGTGCCGATGGCTGACCTCAAGACGGTCACCCGCCAGCTACTGGCCAGCGGCGCCCCCATCCAGGAAATGAACGTGGTGCGCAAGCATCTGTCGCGCATCCAGGGGGGGCGTCTGGCGCAAGCCACGCAGGCGCGCGCGTGTGCGCTGGTGATTTCCGATGTGGCGGGCGACGATGTGTCGGCCATCGCGTCGGGGCCCTGTGCACCCGATCCCAGCACCTATGCCGATGCCATCGAGGTGCTGGCACGTCGTGACGTGGCCCCGCCCGCTAGCATCGCGCAGCATCTGGCGCGCGGCCTGCGTGGCGAGGTGTCCGAGACCCCTAAGCCTGGTGACGCCCTGTTTGCCCGAGTCGACAACCGCCTGATCGCCACGGCTCACGGCAGCCTGGAAGCGGCTGCAGAGGTGTTCCGGGCGCAAGGTGTGACGCCCGTGATCCTGGGCGATACCGTGACCGGCGAGGCGCGCGATGTGGCCCAGGTGATGGCCGCGCTGGTGCGCGAGATCCGCAGTCACGGCGCTCCCTTTGCGCCACCCGTGGCGCTGATCTCGGGCGGCGAGTGCACCGTCACATTGCGTGAAGGCGCGCAGCCGGCAGGGCGCGGTGGACGGTGCTCGGAGTTTTTGCTGGCCCTGCTCGACGCACTGGGCGATTGTCCGAACGTCTGGGCGATCGCAGCCGACACCGACGGCATCGACGGTGTGGAGTCCAATGCGGGCGCGCTGATCAGCCCCGATTCGGCGGCGCGGGCGCGCAGCCTGTCACTGGATGCGCGCCGCGCACTCGCGTGTCACGACGCCTGGTCCTTCTTCAGCGCATTAGGCGATCTGGTGGTGACCGGCCCCACGCGCACCAACGTGAACGACTATCGCGCCATCCTGATCGGCTGAGCCCTCGAACCAGGGCTGTCGTTCATCGGCCTACCAGGCGCGCAGCCACGCACCCAGGATGCGTGTGGGCATGAGCGTGAAGGCGCCTGCGATCAGCAGGCTCACATACAGCGAGATCATCGAGGCACGGTGCGCCACCACCTGCCCGGTGCGGATTGCCTGAATCGCCCGCACCAGCGTGACCAGCGTGAGCAGTGACAAGAGATGGATGGCACCGTAACGCCCGATCGGTGTGTCCACGGCCCATACCGTGCCCGGCATGAACAATGAGGTCAGCGCCGTCAGCGCCATGGCACCTGCCCAGACGCGACCCATGCCACGATGCACAGGGGTGCCCTTTTGTCGGGCCAGTACCACGGCCCCCAGCAGCACGGCGAGCATCGCCGCAGCGACATGCACGGCGATGAGGGGTTCGAACAGGCGGGCTTGTTGTGCGGTCATCCGTCAATGTACCAAGGCGCGCAGCACGCCCCGCCGTTCGGCTGGGATCGCGCCCGCGTCGCCGCGACACGGGCGTGCCGTGCGAGTCGTCTCATCGCCAGGGTGCCGGGTCATGGGACAATCATGGCTTGGCACGGTGCCGGATCATGCCTGCTCCAGCGACTGACCGGATGGCCGCTGCGTCTCACGACCCGGTCTCTCACCCTACAGGCTGCACGATGGACACGCTGACCCTCATTCGCCCCGACGACTGGCACCTTCACCTGCGCGATGACGATGCGCTGCGCGCGGTGGTGGGCGCTTCCGCGCGCCAGTTTGCGCGCGCCATCGTCATGCCCAACCTCAAGCCACCGGTCACGACGGTGGCGCAGGCGCAGGCCTACCGCGCCCGCATCCTTGATGCCCTGGCGCCTGCTGCGGCGGCCGATCCCCTGTGCGCGGGTTTTGAGCCACTCATGACGCTTTACCTCACCGATCGCACCGCGCCTGATGAAATCAAGCGCGCGCGTGATTCGGGCTTCGTGCACGCAGTGAAGCTCTATCCGGCTGGCGCGACCACCAATTCCGATGCCGGGGTCACCTCGATGGCCGCTGTGCGCCCGGCGCTGGAGGCGATGCAGGCCAGTGGCCTGCCTCTACTCATCCACGGTGAAGTCACCGATGCGCACATCGACGTCTTCGATCGCGAAGCCGTGTTCATCGAGACCGTGCTTGAGCCGCTGCGCCGCGATTTTCCCGAACTGCGCATCGTGTTCGAGCACATCACCACGAAAGAGGCCGCGCACTACGTGGCTCAAACCTCGGGCCCGATCGCTGCCACCATCACAGCGCATCACCTGCTCTACGAGCGCAATGCGCTCTTCAAGGGCGGGATGCGGCCGCACTGGTACTGCCTGCCGATTCTGAAGCGCGAGACCCACCGTCGCGCGCTCCTCGAAGCAGCCACCTCTGACAGCCCGCGGTTCTTCCTGGGCACCGACAGTGCCCCGCACGCCAAGCACCTCAAGGAACACGCCTGCGGTTGTGCCGGGTGTTACACGGCGCCGCATGCCATGGAACTCTATGCAGCGGCCTTTGAATCGGTGGGCCGGCTGGATCGACTGGAGGGGTTCGCAAGCCTGCACGGCCCCGACTTCTATCGCCTGCCGCGCAACACCAGTCGGATCACGCTCAGGCGGCAGACCTGGACCGTTCCGGAGTCGCTGCCCTTCGGTACTGAGCACATCGTTCCGTTGGCCTCCGGAGAAGCGCTTGCCTGGCGGCTCTCCAGCTGATGCCGGTGCGCCCTGGCTGAGCGGGTTCAGTGCGTATCTGCGCGCGCTTGAACCGCTCGCGCCGCGCAGCCGGCTGCAGTACCTGACCGACCAGGCGACAGCACTCGGGCTGCATACCGCGGCAGGCCGTCCAGTGCAGTTCATCGCCCACACGGGCATCGTCGACTACGAGTCGCACATCTTCGCCACCGGCGAGGTGCCCACGCGCACCGAAGGCGCAGGTGCACGGCACGATCTGTACAACGCGCTGGTCTGGTTACGCTGGCCCCACACGAAGGCGCGTCTGAATGCGCTGCACCTGCAGGCGCGTGCCCGCGTTGCACCGGCTGCAGGGCGTGGGCCACAGCGCGATGCGGCCACGCTGTTTGATGAGAACGGGCTGGTGTGGATCGGCGAAGACATCGGGCTTGAATCCGCGTTGCGCGACTTCGACTGGCCGACACTCTTCATGGCCCGACGCGCTGAACTGCCGGGCAAGGTGCGCATTGCGGTGTTCGGCCATGCCCTGTTGCACAAACTCGAGGCGCCGTTCAAGGGCATCACCGCCCATACGCTGGCGCTGCGCATGCCGCCGGATACCGCGCATGAGTCTGTGGATCGCGCACTGGCGGCGACCCTGCAGGCCGATACCGTGCATGCGCGCAGCTTTTGCCCGTTGCCGGTGATGGGATGGCCAGGCTGGTCGTCGGCCAACACGCACCCGCAGTTCTATGATGATGCTCAGGTTTTTCGTCGTGGCCGCCTGCGACAGACGCGAGCGATAATCGGCGACGCATGCAACCCATCGACGAGCATGGCGTCGAGCGATGCCATGCAGACCCGTGACGGACCGTAGTCCTCCCAATCCTCGGAGACGCCATGAATATTCTGATCACCGGCGGGGCCGGTTTCCTGGGCCAGCAGCTCATCGCACGCATCCTGTCCCAGGGCGGGCTCAGGCTAGCCGATGGCCACGGCACGCGCACCGAATCGATCGGTCGCATCACGTGTTTCGACCAGGGCCTGGGGACGCTGCAGGACCCGCGCGTGCGCAATGTGGCCGGCGATATCGCCGATGCGGCCCAGGTGCGCGCGCTGGTCGATCGGGACACCGGTGTGGTGATCCATCTGGCTGCCGTCGTCAGCGGCACTGCCGAAGCTGATTTCGATCTGGGCTTGCGGGTCAATGTGGACGGGACGCGAGCACTGCTCGAAGCCTGTCGGGCGGCAGGCCATGTGCCGCGGGTACTGTTTTCGAGTTCGATCGCCGTGTTCGGAGGTGATCTGCCGGCAGTTGTCACCGATGCCACCACGCCCACGCCTCAGGGCTCATACGGCATCCAGAAGCTGATCGGCGAGTTGCTGGTGCAGGACTACAGCCGCAAGGGCTTCATCGACGGGCGCGCAGTGCGCATCCCCACGGTCGTGGTCAGACCGGGACGGCCCAATGGTGCAGCCTCGGGGTTCGCATCGGGCATTGTGCGCGAGCCGCTTTCGGGTCTTGATGCCATCCTGCCGGTTTCGCCCGACACCGAGATGTGGCTCGCATCACCGCGTGCGGTGGTCACCATGCTGCTGCGTGCGCTCGAGTTGTCCGCGCAGGACTGGGGCTGGCAGCGCAGCCTGAATCTGCCTGGGCTCACGGCTTCGATGCACGAAGAGATCGCAGCCGTCAAAGCGGTGGCTGGAGAGTCGGTTGCCGCGCGGATCCGCTATCAACCCGATGAACAGGTCATCCGTCTGGTCCGTACCTGGGCGGCACGTTTCGACACCTCGCGCGCCCGCGCGATGGGCTTTTCGGCCGATGCCGACTTTGCATCGATCGTCCGGTCCTATATCGAAGACAATCCCGGCGCGCTGGCAGGCATGGCGCGCTAGCGCAGCGGCCGCGAGGGGATACACTTCGCAGCGGAGCGGGTCGGACGATCGCCGGGGCATGTGAATGCCCGGGAGGAAGGTCCGGACTCCGGCGGGCAGGGTGCTGGCTAACGGCCAGGCGCAGCAAGCGCATCTTCACAGGTGCGCCCAAGGCGACGGACAGTGGCACAGAAAACAAACCGCCCAAGCGGCCGCGCAATCGGCCGACGGCAAGGGTGAAAAGGTGGGGTAAGAGCCCACCGCGTTCCTGGCGACAGGAACGGCACGCTAAACCCCACCCGGAGCAACACCGAATAGGCACGCGCGCAGCTTCCGGGCTGCAGGACGCCCCTCCTAGCGTGCGGGTAGGTGGCTTGAGCCCCGAGGTAACCCGGGGCCTAGAGGAATGATCGTCAGCCGGGCAACCGGCGCACAGAATCCGGCCTACAGACCCGCTCCATCTTCACCCCAAGTCTGAACATCATTTGTTAAGAGATTGATTCTTATCAATTCTCGCGACAATGACTGGATATTTATCCAGTCTCTGGAAACACGCCTAAGTCCTTGTCCCGATTGGAAAAAATGCGCCTGGGCGCCTTGACCGTCTGCAGCCTTTTCCGTAAAGTGGGAAAAGGTGCAATAAAGTGTATTTAAGTGGGACTTGCCTGTTACGGCATACATGCTGGCGGGCGTAAGTGGTGGTCGTGGGGGAAAGCGTGATGTTTCAGGGGCGATCCGCGTTGGCATTGGATGCGAAGGGCCGCATGTCGGTCCCCACGCGCCATCGCGACGCCCTGACGCTGCAGTGCGAGGGGCGCCTGACCCTGACGCGTCACCCCGATGGCTGTCTGCTGCTCTATCCGCGCCCGGTGTGGGAGCAGGTGCGCGAGCGCATCGCCGCGTTGCCTTTGTCGGCCAGCGGCTGGAAGCGCTTCTTTCTTGGCAATGCGACCGATGTGGAGCTGGACGGTACGGGGCGTGTGCTGATCGCCCCTGAACTGCGCCAGGCGGTGACGCTGAGCAAGGATGTGGTGCTGCTCGGTATGGGCGCCCACTTTGAAGTGTGGGATGCCGTCGTACTGGCGGCCAGGGAAAGCGAGGCGATTGCCGGGGGCATGCCCGAGGCGCTGTCCGGACTGTCGATTTAAGGGGCCGGCTTGACCGCGGCAGACCGTCAGGACGGCCATCGGCCGGTCATGTTGCAGGCCTGCCTGGAGGGTCTGGAGATCCGGTCTGACGGTGTGTATGTCGACGGCACGTTCGGGCGTGGTGGGCATTCAGCCCGCATCCTCGCGGCGCTCGGGCCGCAGGGGCGCCTGATTGCGATCGACCGCGATCCGCAGGCGGTGGCAGTAGGGATGGGATGGTCGGATGCGCGGTTCCGGATGGTGAGGGCGCGCTTCTCGGAGTTGGATGACGTGCTCGATGCCCTGGGCATCGGGCAGGTGGACGGGGTTTTGCTGGATCTGGGGGTGTCATCGCCGCAACTGGGCGATGCCGCCCGCGGATTCAGTTTCAGGCAGGACGGGCCGCTCGACATGCGCATGGATCCGGCGCACGGCATGTCGGCAAGCGAGTGGTTGCAACACGCGTCGGAACAGGACATTGCGGAGGCGCTGAAAGGCTATGGGGAAGAACGGTTTGCTGTTCCGATTGCAAAGGCGATTACTGCTCGCTGCCGGGACCTCGGCGCCAACGCGCTGCGCACTACCGGAGAGCTTGCCGCTCTCGTGGCGGGCGTCGTCCGTAGCAGGCAAAAGAGGCCGGAGATGGGCAAGGACCCGGCCACACGCACCTTTCAGGCTCTACGGATTCTCGTCAATCAAGAGCTTGAGGAGCTCGCGCTCGTCCTTGATCGGGTAGTCGCGCGCCTGGCGCCTGGCGGGCGCATGGCGGTCATCAGTTTTCATTCTCTGGAAGATCGGATGGTCAAGCAGTTCATCGTGCGCGAATCGGGTCGGCTGGCACGCCGTGATCCGATCACCGGTGCGCCGGTGCACGATGCGCCTCCGCGTCTCGAGGCCATCGCCCGCGTGCTGCCTGATGACGATGAGATTCGGCACAACCCGCGCGCCCGCTCGGCGGTGCTGCGCGTGGCCAGGCGGGTCTGAGCCATGGTCAAGCTGAACGTGTTGCTCGCCACCATGCTGATCACCTGCTCGTTGCTGCTGGTCACCTCGCAGCATCGCGCCCGCAAGGGGTTCATCGATCTGGAGCGCGCTCAGGCCATGGCCCGCAAGCACGAAGTGGAGTGGCAAGAGTTGCTGCTCGCACAGACCCGGCTTGCAAAACATTCGCTGATCGACGCCGTGGCGCGTCGCGACCTGAAAATGCAGCCGGTCGGCCCCGATCGCACGCTGTATCTGAACACCCCGCAGACTGCACAGCGCAGCGCCGGGTCCACATCGTCGAAGGCGCGCTGAGATGGCCCGACCCGTCAAGCTCACCCGCAATGCCTTGCTGACCACGAAGCTGCCGGCATGGCGTTCGCGTTGCATGATGGGCCTGATGGCCATTGCGTTTCTGTCCTTGGCCGTGCGTGCGGTCTGGCTGCAGACATTCAGCAATGACTTCTTGCAGAAGCAGGGCAACTCCCGGTTTGTGCGCAATCTGGAGATCCCGGCCAATCGGGGCAAAATCGTTGACCGGACCGGGACGATGCTGGCGAGCAGTCTGCCTGCCAAGGCAGTCTGGGTGGACCCGGACGATGTCGAGGCGTCGCCCGAGCAACGGCGTCAGCTCGCCAAGCTACTCGGAATGGATCCGCGCGAACTCAATCGCAAGCTCGCCGAAGACAAGAACTATGTCTATCTGAAGCGGCAGGTGGACGCCAATGTGGCGGCGCAGGTCCAGGCCATGCGCATCCCCGGGGTGCATCTGCGCAACGAGTACAAGCGGCACTACCCCGAAGGCGAGACCGTGGCCCATGTGGTCGGGTTCACCAACGTGGAAGATGCCGGTCAGGAAGGCTTTGAACTCTCGCAGCAGCAGCGGCTTGCCGGAAAGCCCGGCAGTCGTCGCGTCATCAAGGACAACCTGGGCCGCATCATCGAGCAGATCGGGTCGGGCCGCGAGCCTCAGGATGGCGCCGACCTGTCGCTGTCGATCGACACCCGCATCCAGTTTCTGGCACACAACGCGCTGCGTGATGCCGTGCGCGAGCACAAGGCCAAAGCTGGCGCTGCGGTGGTGATCGACGTTCACACAGGGGAAGTGCTTGCCCTGTCCAACTGGCCGACCTACGACCCGAACAATCGTTTGCAGCTCACGGGCGCCCAGCTGCGCAATCGGGTACTGACCGACACCTATGAGCCCGGTTCCACCATGAAGCCGTTTTCGATCGCCATGGCGCTCGAACAGGGCAAGGTGAAGCCGACCTCGATGATCGATACCTCGCCCGGCAAGCTCACGATCGGCACCGCGACCATCGGCGATACCCACGCCTACGGGTTGCTCACCGTTGAGCAAGTCCTGCAGAAGTCGTCCAACGTCGGCACCGTCAAGATGGCGTTGCAACTGCCGCCGCAGCGCATGTGGGAAGGGTTCACTTCGCTGGGTTTTGGTCAGGCGCCGCAGCTGGGCTTTCCCGGCGCCGTGGCCGGCCGGGTTCGCCCCCACAAGAGCTGGAAGCCGATCGAACAGGCCACCATGGCCTATGGTCACGGGATTTCCGTGTCGCTCATCCAGATGGCCCGGGCTTATTCTGTGTTTGCGCGCGACGGTGAACTGATTCCGCTCACCATGCTGCGTCATGACGCCCCGGCCGAGGGCGTGCCTGTGTTCAAGCCCGAAACGGCCATCGCCGTACGCCGGATGCTGGAGATGGCGGCTGGCCCGCAGGGCACTGCGCCGCTTGCTCAAATTCCAGGCTATCGCGTCGGGGGCAAGACCGGTACTGCGCACAAGCAGGAAAACGGCGCTTATCAGAACAAATACATTGCATCGTTCGTGGGCTTGGCGCCCATCTCTCGCCCGCGCGTAATTGTCGCGGTCATGGTCGATGAGCCCTCCGCCGGCAAATACTATGGCGGGCAGGTCGCTGCGCCGGTCTTTGCGCGCATCACAGGCGAAACGCTGCGTGCCTTGCGCGTGCAGCCGGATGCTCCGTTCGCTACGCTCATCCAGCCTGCTGATCCTGTGCGGGAGAGCCTGTGACCGCAGCGATGGACGTCGGGGCTGATCGGGTGGCGGCTGAGCTCGCGGGTTGGCTCAAGGCCACCTTGCCTGCGGGCGGCCAGCTCCGGTCCGACAGCCGCGCGGTGAAGCCAGGCGATGCGTTTTTCGCGTATCCGGGCGAACGTTCGGACGGTCGCGCCTACGCGAGCCAGGCGCTTGCACGCGGCGCGTCCGCGCTGCTGTATGAACAGAATGATCAGGACAGTGGCCAGCAGTGGTCGGTCCCGAGCCGTGGCGTGCGTCATCTCAAGCGCCTGAGCGGCCCGATTGCACATGCGTATTTCGACGCTCCGACTGCGCATCTCCAGGTGCTGGCGGTAACGGGCACCAATGGCAAGACCAGCTGCAGCCAGTGGATGGCACAGGGCCTGCAGTCACTCGGTCGTCGAAGCGCCGTCATCGGAACCTTGGGCGCAGGCCGCCCTGACATGCTCACCGACTTTGGGCTGACGACACCCGATGCCCTCGCCTTGCAGGCCCAATTTGCCGACTTCAGGAGGCAGGGTGTGGAGGCGGTCGCGATGGAGGCTTCTTCGATCGGACTGGAGCAGCATCGTCTGGACGGTACGTGCATTGCGGTGGCGGTGTTTACCAATCTCACCCGCGATCATCTCGATTACCACGGCACGATGCCTGCGTATGCCCAGGCCAAGGCGCGTCTGTTCGCCTGGCCTGCGCTGCGTGCGGCGGTGCTGAATCTGGATGATCCCTGGAGCGCCACCATGCGGGCGGCGCTGTCATCTTCCACGCCCTGTATTGCTTATGGCATCGAGGCCTCACCGGCTGACGACGCCGCGCGGGCAGCGCGTGCTGCCCATACCGGTCCGCGCTTGCTCGCGACCGCGATCGAGTCCACCGCGCAGGGCATGCGGATGACGCTCGACGGCGACTGGGGCACCGCTGCGCTCGAGACGCCGCTGATCGGACGCTTCAACGTGGCCAACCTGCTGGCGGTGGCCAGTGCATGGCTCGCCCTGGGCGTGCCGTTCGATGCGGCGGTCGCGCAGTTGCGAACACTGACCCCAGTGCCGGGTCGCTTGCAGCCGGTGAGCGTGCCGGGTGCGGCCGGCCCGCTTGCGGTGGTCGACTATGCGCACACGCCCGATGCACTGTCCAACGCGCTCGCCGCGTTGCGACCGGTCACGCAGGCGCGCGGTGGCAAGCTCTGGTGCATCGTAGGCGCTGGTGGTGATCGCGATCCGGGCAAGCGACCCCTGATGGGTGCAGTCGCTGAGCGCGATGCCGACCATGCCGTGATCACCAGCGACAACCCGCGCAGCGAAGCACCCGAACAGATCCTCGATGACATCGTGGGCGGCATGTCCAGAGCGCCCCGGCTGCGTGATGCCGATCGCGCCCGCACGATCGCAGCCGTGCTCGATGACGCCGCAGTCCAGGATGTCGTGCTGATTGCTGGCAAGGGCCACGAGGTCTATCAGGACATTGCCGGTGTACGGCATCCCTTTGATGACCGTGACCATGCCGCGAAGGCCCTCACGCGTCGCGCTCTGCGTGAGGGAGCCCGCCGTGTTTGATCTGCGCGAGGCCTTCGGATGGCTCAGCAGCGGTCGCCTGCTCACAGCGGATGCGGGCGATGCGGCTACGCCGCTGATCGGGGTGAGCACCGATACGCGCGCGGTCGGCCCCGGGCAACTGTTTGCGGCCCTGCGCGGCGAACGCTTTGATGCCCATGCATTCATCGGGCAGGCCGTGGCGAGCGGCGCGGCGGCCCTGCTGGTGGACCACTGGACCGACGCATGTCGCGTCCCGGCATTGTGGGTGACCGACACCCGACGCGCGTTGGGGGAAATCGCTGCAGGCTGGCGGCGGAAATTTTCATTGCCGGTGATTGCCGTGACAGGCAGCAACGGCAAGACCACCGTCAAGGAAATGATTGCTGCGATCCTGGCTGAGCAGCATGGGCCGGCCCTGCGTCTGGCCACGCGCGGCAACCTGAACAACGACATCGGTGTGCCGCTGACGGTCTTTGAGCTGCGCGACACCCACCGCAGCGCCGTGATTGAACTGGGCATGAATCAGCCTGGCGAGATCGCCTGGCTGGCGCATATCGCCAAGCCCGGTGTGGCCCTGGTCAATAACGCGCAGCGCGAGCACCAGGAGTTTCTGCACACGGTGGAAGCGACTGCCCGCGAAAACGGTGCCGCACTGACTGCGCTGCCTGCAGACGGCACGGCGGTGTTCCCGGGCGATGACCCGCATACCCCGATCTGGCAGGCGCTCGCGGGTGCGCGGCGTTGCATCGATTTTGGGCTGACTGCGCAGTGCAGTGTCCACGCGCGCCCCGATGCCCAGCCTGAAGACTTCGAGTTGGCGTTGCCCGACGAACGCATTCGGGTGAGCCTGTCGATCGACGGCCAGCACAATGTACGCAATGCGCTGGCGGCGGCCGCCTGCTGCCACGCTATTGGCGTGCCTGGTGCGGTCATTGCGCGGGGTTTGGCGGCCTTTCGCCCAGCCGCCGGCCGGCTGCGCCGCTTGCAGGCCGCCAGCGGTGCGGCCCTGATCGACGACAGTTACAACGCCAATCCCGACTCCGTGCGCGCGGCCATCGATGTGCTGGCCGCCTGTCGGGCACCACGCATTCTGGTACTCGGCGACATGGCCGAGGTCGGTGATCAGGGGCCTCAGTTCCATGCGGAAGTGGGCGTCTATGCCCGCGAGCGCGGCCTGGATCATCTGCTGGCTTGTGGGCAGGCTTCGCGTGGTACGGCAGCTGCCTTCGGCGTCCAGGGCGAATTTTTTGAGACGGTTGAGCAGGTCGGCGAACGTGCAACCGCTCTGGCCTCACCCACCGCCACCGTCCTGGTGAAAGGCTCCCGTTCGATGCGCATGGAGCGGGTCGTGCAGCAGCTCGCCGGGTCGGGCGCCCAAGCCGGAGGGCATCACTGATGCTGCTCGAACTGGCGCAGTGGCTGTCGCGCGACATCCGTTTTTTTTCGGTGTTCAACTACATCACGCTCAGAGCGGTGCTGGCCACGCTCACCGCTCTGGGTATCGGGCTGCTCGCAGGACCGGCGCTGATCCGACGTCTGACCTCGATGAAAATCGGTCAGGCGGTGCGCACCGACGGTCCGCAGACCCATCTGAGCAAATCAGGCACGCCCACCATGGGCGGTGCACTGATTCTGGTGGCCATTGGTCTCGCCACGCTGTTGTGGTCCGACCTGAGCAATCGGTTCGTGTGGATCGTGCTGCTGGTGACGCTCGGGTTCGGTGCGATCGGCTGGGTCGATGACTACCGAAAGGTCGTCCATCGCAATCCGGCGGGTCTTTCAGCACGCGCCAAGTATTTCTGGCAATCGCTCATTGGCGCTGCTGCGGCGATCTATCTGACCTTTGCCGTCCCGGCAGCGTCTAATGCGCAAGCCTGGGATCTGCTCATCACCTGGATACGCTCGGGTTTCGAGATGAGCCTGCCGCCCCGGGCTGATCTGATCGTGCCGTTCTTCAAAACGGTGTCCTACCCCCTGGGTGCGCTGGGGTTCATGTTGCTCACCTATTTTGTGATCGTAGGCACCAGCAATGCGGTGAATCTCACCGATGGCGCTGATGGTCTGGCCATCATGCCGTCCGTGCTGGTGGGTTCGGCACTTGGCATCTTTGCCTACGTCACGGGCAACGCCGTGTTTGCCAAGTACCTGCTGATCCCCTATGTGCCAGGTGCGGGTGAGATGACCGTCTTTTGTGGTGCGATCGCAGGCGCGGGTCTCGCCTTCCTGTGGTTCAACGCGTATCCGGCCCAGGTCTTCATGGGCGACGTGGGTGCCCTGGCTCTCGGAGGCGCGCTGGGCACGGTGGCGGTGATCGTGCGCCAGGAGATCGTGCTGTTCATCATGGGTGGTGTGTTTGTCGCCGAGACCTTGTCGGTGATGCTGCAGGTGAGCTACTTCAAGTACACCAAGCGCCGCTATGGAACAGGGCGTCGCATCTTTCGCATGGCCCCCTTGCACCATCATTTCGAGGTGGGTGGTGTGAAGGAGTCGCAGGTCGTCGTGCGGTTCTGGATCGTCACGATGATGCTCGTGCTCTTTGGTCTCTCAACGCTCAAGCTGCGCTGACCCAGGCCACGATGTACGAATTTCCGCCCCCTCAAGCCAATGGCGTGCAGCCAGCAAGTCTGGTGATGCGCCCCGAGCTGGCCGGACGTCGCGTTCTGGTGGTCGGCTTGGGCGAGTCCGGTCTGGCGATCGCCCGGTGGGCGGTGTACGCAGGCGCGCAGGTCACGGTGGCCGATAGCCGGACGGCGCCCCCGCAGCTGGCAGCCCTGCACAGTGCCTGCCCTGATGTGCGATTCGTTGGCGGGTCGCTCGACCCCGCACTGTTGCAAGGCGCAGATCTGGTTGGCTGGAGTCAGGGCTTGTCGCCGCGCCTGGGCGACGCGGTGCCCCTGTATGCCGCAGCCGTTCAGGCAGGGATTCCGGTGTGGGGCGAAATGGAATTTTTCGCGCGCGAGCTCGCCCGGCTGCGTGCAGCGGGCTACAGCACGCGCGTGGCCGCGATCACAGGCACCAACGGCAAGACCACGACCACCCGATTGCTCGGCCATCTGTGTCAGCAGGCCGGATTGACTGTGGCGGTGGCAGGCAACATCAGCCCGGCTGCGCTCGACGCCCTGCGGCTGGCTATCGAGTCGGAGCAGCTGCCGCAGGTCTGGGTACTCGAACTGGCCAGCTATCAGTTGGCGCTCGCCGAGAGCTTCTCGCCCGACTGCGCCACCGTGCTCAACGTGACCCAGGATCATCTGGATTGGCACGGCACCCTGGACGATTACCTGCAGGCCAAGCAGCGCATTTACGGACCCACTACGGTCTGTGTGGCCAATCGGGCAGATCCGCTGACCTTGCCGGGCGCTTCGCTGCAGCCAGCAGCGCCTGCGGCGCCACCCGTGAGCGCGCGCGCGGCCAAGCGTGCCAACGCGCAGCTGCCCTGTGCCCCCGTGCGCACCGTGGTGACCTTCGGCCCGGACGCGCCAACCGAAGCACCCGGCTATGGTCTTGTGCAGGACGGCGGGCTGAGCTGGCTGGCCGAAGCAGTGAGCGATGACGAGCCCACCGGACGCCGACGCAAAGAGGCCTCGGCAGTGCGGGTACGCAAACTCATGCCTGCAGATGCGCTGCTGATCCGTGGTGCGCACAATCAGGCCAATGCGCTGGCTGCTCTGGCCCTGGCCCGGGCGATCGATGTGCCGATGGCAGCGATGCTGCATGGCCTGCGCACGTATGCAGGGGAACCGCATCGCTGTGAGCGTATCGCGGTGATTGATGAGGTCGAGTACTACGACGACAGCAAGGGCACCAATGTGGGGGCCACGGCCGCAGCGCTGCTGGGTCTGGGCAAGCCTGTGGTGCTGATTGCTGGTGGTGACGGCAAGGGCCAGGATTTTTCAGTTCTGATGCCTGCCGTGGCCGGCCATGCCGCGGCGGTGCTGCTGATCGGTCGTGATGCGCCGACCCTGCGCGCCGCGCTGCAGGGGATCTCTGCACCGATCGAGGACTGCGCCGATCTGCCAGCAGCCGTCAGGCGGGCCGCCGAGCTGGCGCGTCCCGGACAGGCAGTGCTGCTGTCACCAGCGTGCGCGAGCTTCGACATGTTCCGCAACTACGCACACCGCGCCGAGGTGTTTATTGATGCGGTGCGCGACTTGGCCGCTGATCGGGGCCAACCATGCTGACCCTGCGCCTGCCCCGGTTTGGCGCGGCAGCGAGCGGGCGCAGCCCGCTGCGTTCGGTCACGCCCGGGTCGGTGCGCGAATATGACTTGCCGCTGATCTGGGCCAGCGTTGCCCTCATGCTCTTCGGCATGGTGATGGTCTACTCCGCCTCCATCGCACTGCCCGACTCGGCCCGTTTTTCTTCGCTGCGCACCACGCATCACCTCATGCGACATGCCTTTGCACTCACGGTGGGCATGAGCTGCGCCGTGGTTGCCTTTGCCATTCCGGTGCAGCGCTGGCAACGGCTTGCACCGACGCTGCTTCTGGTTGGGTTGGCGTTGCTGGTCCTGGTGCTGATCCCCGGGATCGGCAAGGTCGTGCTGGGCGCCCGTCGCTGGATCTCATTCGGAGTGATCAACCTGCAGCCCTCAGAGCTGATGAAGTTGTTCGTGATCCTGTATGCCGCCGATTACGCGGTCCGCAAGCAGGAATGGATGCATCAGTTCACCAAGGGATTCCTGCCGATGGCGCTGGCCATGGCGCTGATCGGATTGCTGCTGCTGCTTGAGCCCGACCTGGGTGCCTTCATCGTGATCGCGGCCGTGGCAATGGGTCTGCTCTTTCTGGGTGGCGTCAGCGCCCGTCTGTTCGCAGGTCTGGCGCTGGTGCTGCCGGCGCTTTTGGCCGCCGTGATCTGGTTTTCGCCCTGGAGGCGGGCGCGCATGTTTGCCTACCTCGATCCCTTCGATGAAAAGAATGCGCTCGGCAAGGGCTATCAGT
>Ga0315909_10001445_pt1 | contig 32178 bp, 38 predicted proteins | sample LakEriMetagenome_11_FD_203527 | JGI IMG/M metagenome (GOLD analysis project Ga0315909, IMG submission 203527) | Freshwater fungal communities from buoy surface, Lake Erie, Ohio, United States - Buoy 2 MA125 | ecosystem: Environmental > Aquatic > Freshwater > Lake | place: USA: Lake Erie, Ohio... | reverse complement strand
TAGTGTCTCTGTTGTGCTGGCTGGGGCCGACGTTGTTTATCAGCTTCCGGCCTCGGTCATTGAGTACATTCTTCTGACCGTATCGGCAACGCTGGATGAGTCCGGTCGATACCCGTATGTGATGGACACCGCTGTAGCGCTTGACGCCACGGCACTTGCGTTCGCCAAAGCGGCTATTGATTCGGTAGTCACATCTGATACAAGCAACCGATCAATAAACAAAGGACTGTCGGACTCAGTGTCATTCAGTGACGCGATCACTATCCTGATTACGATCGTCCGATCCTTTGCGGATAGCGCCAACGCAACAGACAGCAGCAACGTATCGCTTGCCAAAGCGTTGATAGATGTAGCGAACGTAGGCGATGCGAAAGGGATAGCGCTACATAAGCCCTTGTCTGATACGGAAGTGGTGACAGACGCGAGGTCTATTGTTGTTAGTTGGAGCCGAAGCTTTAGCGACACAGCAGCAACTACGGATGCCAACACGGTTGCAATCGGCAAGTTGCTTGGCGAAACAATTAACCAGACAGACGCTGCAGCAAAAAGCCTTCAAAGGCAGTTGGGCGATTCTATTGCGGCAAGCGACAACCTGACCTACGAAATTGATGAGGCGGATCCGCAGCTACTGAACACCTACGTTCTGAACTTCTTCGTGCTGAACGGACCGTGAGATTAAAACCTAGGAGAAAGTAATGCTCACCAAAGAACTATTGAAAGCCACTGGGTGCTTGAAGATTGATGTATTCAACCCAGACGGCTCTCTGAAAGAAACTCGCGAGATCGACAATCTTGTCGTGACCGTTGGCAAAGACTTTATCGCGAGTCGGATGGTTGGCGTCGCAGCTAACGTCATGAGCCACATGGCAGTGGGTACGGGAAGCACCGCCCCTGTTGTTGGAAACACCACGCTAGGAACTGAGACTGCCCGTGTTGCCCTGACTTCTGGCACGGCCTCTGGCTCTGTGGCTACCTACGTCGCCACGTTCGGAGCGGGCACCGGCACTGCTGCACTCACTGAGGCAGGTATCTTCAACGCAGCTTCAGTTGGAACAATGCTCTGTCGCACGACTTTCGCAGTGGTCAACAAGGGCGCATCCGATGCGATGACGATCACTTGGACTGTGACCATCTCTTAATAGGGATCAAGAATGGCAATTAAGTTTACCAACAACGCCACCACGACCCTAGCGTCGTCTATAACAGCTTCAGCTACGTCTATACCTCTGTCTGTCGGCACTGGCGCACTATTTCCGGCTGTTACTACCGCAAGCGGGGACTACTTCTACGCCACCCTTGTTGACTCGAGCAACAACATCGAAATCGTCAAGGTAACCAATAGGGCGACAGACACGTTGACTGTGGTGCGAGGTCAGGACGGCACTACAGCTAAAGCTTACATTGGCGGCGACAGATTTGAGTTGAGGCCGACCGCTGCTGCGCTGATAGATCTTGGTGAGGGAATCAACATCAGTGACCTTCCCGCTGGTACCACTTTAGGTGGAAGCGCCATCGTAACGCCAGCGGCAACTCAGACGCTCACCAACAAGACCCTGACGTCGCCAACTATCACAACCCCTTCCATTAGTAGCCCGAGTCTGACAGGCACTCCGACCGCGCCTACTGCGGCGTCTGGTACGAATACCACGCAGATTGCGAGCACCGCATTTGTGGAAGCCGCGCTAGACACGTTGATACCAATCGGCACGAAGATGCTGTTTCAACAGACGGCGGCGCCAACCGGCTGGACGAAAGACACTACGCACAACAACAAAGCGCTGCGGGTGGTGTCTGGCGCAGCAAGCTCTGGCGGTACGTTGGCGTTTACATCGGCATTTACATCGCAGGCAGTAGGAGGAACAGTAGGGGCCACGACACTCACAACGACACAGATTCCAAGCCACACACACACTGCGGGTGCTGCATTTGCAACCAGCGTGGCCGCAAAAGGCGGTACGAATGTTAGGACTACTGCCACAACGGGCACCGCTACCGGAGGAACTGGCGGTGGCGGCTCTCACGATCACACTTTTACCGGAGCAGCTATCGATCTCTCCGTTCAGTACGTTGACGTAATCATCGCCACTAGAAACTAATTTATGGAACTAAAGAACGGAAACTACTGCCCTTTAATTAAAAAGGACTGCATCGGCTTGCAGTGCTCGTGGTTCACCTTGGTGCGAGGGACAAACCCAAACACCGGCAAAGAGGTGGATGAGTATGCATGCGCGATTGCATGGCTTCCAATCCTGCTAATCGAAAACAGTCAGCAGCAGAGGTCTACGGGCGCCGCTGTGGAGTCCTTTAGAAACGAAATGGTTAAGGCAAACGAAAACTCACAGCAGACACTAATCGCCTTAACAAAGAACACAGTATTGGAGATCAAGTAATGACAGCGCCAATGAGAGCAACGATTATCCCTGCCGACACCTTCTGCTCTGTCGATGGGGTTGGATACGTCGGAGTGGATATGACGACAGTAAATCCGACTGTGCATGCTGTGCAGTGGTATGGCACCCACGGGGAAGTGGAGAGTCAAGACCCGTTGACCGGCAAGATGGCGAGTAACGATGCGATTTCCAGTTTAGATTCTTTTGAGCTTGTTCTGGAATCGTACTGGCAGATCAGAGCTGCAGCTGATGCTGAGCAACAAGCGATGATTGATGAACAAACGATCATAGAGGTTTGATATGGAAGCTAAGGCATACCCAGCGTTTGGCTACGTGCTAGTTCGCTGCAAGATCAATGCAGGGGAAATCATCAACGACATATCCGTAGATAACGGCGTGATGACGATCGACGCTGTAAACGAGGATGGAGTTGCGACGATAAAGAACAGCGGGTACGTGTGGCTGCAGATCCTTGGACAGCAGACGTATACCGAACAGGCGACAGGCAACGCCACTATTCACTTGCCGGGTTGGTGCAACCTTGTGGATGATATTGCGGCAGGAATGCACAACATTCACGTCGATGCGTACAGCGAGCACATCTGCTTAGCAACGCACCTGAACGAACTTCGTAATCCAAAGATGCCGTCGCTGTCGCTTTTCAAGATGGTCGCCGGAGAGCAGAGGGCTCTGCCGCAAGACACAAAGTTGTATTTGGTCGAAGGCGTTCTTGATATTGCCGGAAGGAAATTCCCCGGCATGAGACAGATCCATTTCCAATCTGGAGCGAAGACGGTTGTCGCGGACGCCGACTGCATGGGCTTCGTTTTTAACATGTAAGGAGTGCCATGTTCGCGCCGTTCCCTCTTAATATCGACACTAAGGATGTTTTCTTGGCTGTTGAGCAACTGTTTTGCAACGGTGAGTACATGAAACAGCAGAAGTACGGCGTTGCGCTTCTGAGACAGAAGTCGTTCACATCTGTTCCAAACCGCGTGTACGACACCAAAGAGGAAGATGAGAAACGAGTCATTGCGCAGCTCCCGGATAAACTACTAGAGATCGAGGTCCCTCGGCTTTGGGTGCTGAACATTCAGGCCACCCATGACGAAAAGGTAATGCTTGCTCCGCATACTGATATTGGGCGAGTCACCACTGTCAACTTCTACAGCAACACGAACGGAGAACGCACCTGCTTCTACGAGTATGGTGCGGGCGGTTCAATCAAAGAGATAGGTAGCTTTGTTGCCAAGGATGGAGAAGCATGGGTTCTTGATGTGAGTAAGCCTCATGGGGTAGAGCTAATACCCGGGAAAACGCGTCGAGTTCTGTCTCTTTCATTTCTCACAACTCCTTACGAGCGCGTGATGGAAGCGCTTTCATGATGCGATTGTCGGAGTTTACGAAGCTGCGCCTCACTATGTTGATGGTGCATATCGCCGCAGTCTTCGGGGTGGTTCTGCTTTGGGATCCAAAGTGGCTGTTGTTAAGTGCCGCGTGCAGCGTTCTTTTTCTTTGGGTCGGGCAGGAGATGTACTGCCACCGTTATCTGTGCCACAGGTCGTTCAAGATGCCATTGTGGGCGCAAAGACTGTGCGCTGTTCTATCGATATACAACTTGTACGGAAACCCGATCGGGATTGCGGCAACGCACACTACACACCACAAGTACTCTGACACGGACCGCGACCCGCATCCTTCTTCCACCCCTTGGCAATCGTGGTTCTGGGTATCGAAGAACTTTGGAAAGTCGATTGACCAAGGGACGGCAAAGCGCCTAATGCAGGATCCTTGGTTGAACTTCATGGCGCGGCACTACCTTAAAATCTACCTGAGCACTCTGTTCGTGATAGGTCTGGTTAGCCTGAAAGCGCTAGTGTACGGGCTGCTCGTTACGCATGTGTACGCCTTTTTTGCAAACGGGCTGGTGACTGTTTTTTGCCACGGCAAAGGCTACAGAACGCATGACACGCGAGACACCTCAACCAACAACCATTGGGTGAACTTGATGCTGGGGTGGAATGGGGTCGCGTTCCACAACAACCATCACGCAAAGCCTACGCGGTTCACAACCTCAGAGAGTCGGAGTGAGGTCGATTTGATCGGTGTAATTATTCGGGTTCTGTTTGCCAAAGAAAAGGCGTTATGAAGTGCTCATTAAACTACATGTTTCCGACTGCAGTAGGCAGTTTTGAAAGCGACAACCACAAAGAGTACAAGCGAATTTTTATGGATCGCCTCCCTGAGCATTGCATTCATCATGAGGGTGGCGGGCTAATTGCCGGGGAAAGTAGCGGTAAGGTTTATGTGCACACTGACTCAGAGTTAGAAGGACTCTTCCGTTTTATTTCTGCTGGTGTCGCGGCGTACCTTGATCAGCTTGCGTTCGACCGCTCAAGAGTTGATATCAACATCGTCAAGACTTGGGTCAGCGCAACAAACAACAACACCGTTACTCCAGTGCATGCACACGCCACAAGTCACTTGTCGTTTGTGTACTACATGAACATGCCCAAAGAGGCAGACGCCATAGCGTTCCAGATTCCAGCGTCGCCAAATGAGCCATTCTATGGAGCGTTTGGAGCATCAACACCGAGGCAGCGCTCATTGGTGCTGGATAGGAATGCGCTAAACGCGAACCAGTCTGTGCTAACGGTAGAAGAGGGGCAGCTGCTTGTGTTCCCAAGTCACTTGATGCACGGCACAGTGAAATTGGGCGACATGGGTGATGAGACAAGAATCTCGCTGGCAGGGGATGTTTTGTTAGTGTTCAACGAGGAGGCCCCGAACTATGCGACCGGTGTGTTCGACCCGCGAACATGGAGAGTGTTTAACTAGAGAAACGGGGGTTGTATGAATGGAGCCAATATCAACAATCGCCGCTGTATTCGCTGGGGCACAGGCTGCGGTTGAAGGCGTAAAGAAAGCTGTAGCCCTAGGCAAAGAGATCCGCGACGTCTATCAAGAGATTAGCGTCTTCTTCCAAGCTCAAGGGAAGATCGAAGCAGAGGCAAAGAAGCAAGAGTTCGAAAAGGCAGTTGCTCCCATCGAGAGAAAGCGGTCGGCCACGCAACGTGCGCTAGACATTGTTTTCATGCGACGTGAAATGCAGCGCATGGAGACAGAGCTTCGAGAGATGCTCATCTATCAGTTTAGTGAGGCAGGTCTTTACGCAGAGATGTGCCAAGAGAGGGACCGCATCATCGCTGAGGAGCGAGCTGAACAGGAAGAAGAGCAACGTAAAATCAACGAAGCAATCCTCGAAGAGAAGCGACGTCTGAGAACGATACAAAAAGAGAAGCAAGAAAGGATGGACGCCATCATCAATTCGGCGGCTGTTTTCGTGGGCGCGAGTATTAGCATAGCTATTATCTGCGGGATCATTTGGATGTTTCAACAGGGGGGCAGGTTATGAGGCTGCGCACTAAGCAAGACTGGATGCAACAGAAATGGCGCCCGATGATGGCGATCACATACATGGTCATTAACATCTGCGACTTCATCCTATTCCCTGTGTTGTGGACTCTGGTGCAATTCGGTGAGATTGAGTCAGCTAACGATGCGTTCCGCCAATGGGCTCCCATGACGTTGCAGGGCGGTGGCTTTATACACATTGCATTCATGGCAATCCTCGGAATCTCTGCTTGGACTCGTGGGCAAGAAAAAATCGAGGCAATCAAGCAGGGAAAGACTGATGCTGAATCTTCAGACGATTAAATGGATATTGATAGGGCTGGTTGTGGCTGCGGCATTTGGCGCGGGGTGGAGCTGGAACGGCGCCCGTCTTCAGGCTGCATGGGATGCGGAGAAGGCAGAGCTAAATGCAAAGGCTGTGGAGTCTGTTCAGGTTGCAATGAATCAGGCGCTCGAGGCGGAGCGAGATGCAGCAAAACAGATTGCAGCGACGTCAGCCAAGTATCAAAAAGCTCTCAAGGAGAAACAGAATGAAGAAGCTGCTGCTATTGAGCGTTCTCGCAATGGCGGGTTGTACATCAACGCCAAGTGTCCGAGTGGTGGAAACGGTGTGTCCGAAACCTCCACCTCCTCCAGCGGACGTGATGGTGAAACGCGAGTCGAACTTCCTCGAGCGGATGGAGAGTTTCTTATCAGGCTCGCCGCAGAAGCCGATCGCGTCACCGAGCAACTGAATTCTTGTCAACAACTCCTCGAACAGCAATCTAAATGATCAACTCCAGAGACATTAAAGAACTCCTTCCGGTTGTGCGTGAGAAGGTTGAAAAGTTCCAGCAGTTGTGCAAAGAGAACAACATCGATCTATTGATCACTTCAACCTTCCGGGACGCTGAGAGCCAGAACGCGCTCTACGCTCAAGGCCGTACAGCCCCGGGGAAAATTGTCACAAACGCCAAAGCTGGGCAGTCATGGCACAACCATCGGTGCGCTATTGATGTAGTCCCACTCGTCAACGGTAAGGCCAACTGGAACACCAAAGACCCGGTGTGGAAAAAGCTAGGTGAGTTGGGCAAACAAGCTGGGCTGGAGTGGGCGGGTGAATGGAAGAAGTTCAAGGAGATGGCGCACTTCCAGTACACAGGTGGGCTGACATTGGCACAGCTTCAGGCTGGCGGAAAGGTTGCGTGATGAGCGAGGAAATTCACCGCGACCTTGGTAAGCATGACGCCCAGATCGAGGCGCTCAAAGAGCAGGTCAATCACCTACACGAAGACATGAAGCTGGTGATGGAGCAGTTGTCCAGCATTCAGCAAACACTATCAGAAGCTAAAGGCGGATGGAGGGCTCTCCTGTGGATAAGCGGACTATCAGCAACAATCGGCGGAGTGGTAGTAAAGATCGCGATGTGGATACAAGCAGTGCCTCGATAGACACTTCAGCGATCGTGCTAGTGGAATGGCTTGATGCTGAGCACGAGTTTGGTTGGCAGGATGGCAACGACTTGAGTGAGGAAGAGCCTGTATTGAATTGCTTCACTGTTGGGTGGCTGATGAAAAAGACCAAGACTCACGTGAAGGTATGCCAGACGGTATCGCCAGAGAATCATGCGCAGACTCTGGTAATCCCCAAAGGGATGATCGTCTCAATCACTGTTTTGCAACAACCACAAAAACGTTATGTCACAACACATAAGTGAAGATGAGTTCATGCAGGTATGGACAAAGTTGAAGTCGGCGAAGAAAGTTGCCGATCACTTTGGCCTGAATGTGCGGACAGTACATAGACGAAGAAAGAGTATGGAGTCTAAGCATCAAACTGTACTTCGTTCTAATGATGTGAGATCGCCAACGTTTCTGATTCGAGAACACTCCCCCCGCGTTGATTGTGAGATGCAAAACGGAGTGATTGTTGTCGGATCCGACGCGCATTATTGGCCCGGGGTTATTAGTACAGCGCATAAGGCATTTGTGCAGGTAATTAAAGAGCTGAAACCAAACCTCGTCGTCATGAACGGGGACCTGTTTGATGGCGCCAGTGTGAGTAGGTGGCCGAAATCTTCTTGGGGCGCGGTGCCAACAGTCAAGCAAGAGCTGGAGGCTGTGTCCGATCGACTACATGAGATACGGCAAGTAGCTGGTAACGCAAAGATGTGGTGGTGCTTAGGCAACCACGATATGCGGTTCGAAGCGAAGCTTGCTAATTCGGTACCAGAGTTCGAAGGAGTGCATGGGTTCTGTCTCAAGGACCACTTCCCGGGATGGAATATAAGCATCAGCTTGTTCGTAAACCAGAGCTTGATGATCAAGCACCGTTTTAGGAATGGTACCCACGCCACTTGGAATAACACTCTGCATAGCGGTGTGTCCATCTGTACAGGGCACCTACATCGGCTGCAGGCGACCATTCTTTCTGACTATAGCGGCACCCGATGGGGGATCGACTGCGGGACGCTAGGGGAAACTGACGGCGCCCACATGAGCTACGGTGAAGACAACCCAACAAATCACTGCTCCGGTTTTACTGTTCTGACAATAGTAGATGGCGAACTCATACATCCGGAATTCTGTTCAGTACACGGAGAGAAAGCGTTCTTCCGTGGGAAACAAATTGTCTAAGAGGAAATAGATGGCTGGCTTGAAAATCATGACGCAGGGTGGGTATGTGCCCCGCGTAGCAGCTCACCTGCTGGCAGACAACGAGGCGCAGCTCGCGCTCAATACCAAGTTGTATTCAGGTGACTTGCGTTCTTGGAAAAAGCTCGGACTTCTATCCCCATCAATCACAGTTCAACCAGACACAAAGACCATCTTCAAGGGGAAAAGGAGTAACGGGAACGCTCTGTGGCTTTCGTGGCTTGACGCTGTGGACGTGGTGAGCAATCCGCTTACCGACGAAGACAACCCCATGTCGATCTATTACACCGGAGACGGCGCGCCAAAAAAGACAAACTCCGCGCTTGCCGGGATAATACAAGGTGTCTCGCCTCAAGACTGGTTGTACATGGGCGTACCAGCGCCGACTGATGCAATCAGTACAGCAAAAGGAGCGGCTAGCTTAGGCGAGATCGAAGTGACGAACGGCGGATCTGGGTACAGCTTTGTGCCCACCGTGTCTATTGCGGGTGGCGGTGGTTCAGGAGCTGCTGGTGTGGCGGTGGTCTCTCAAGGCGTTGTAACGGACATTACGATGACCAACGTGGGCGCTGGCTATACCTCAAACCCGACCATTACGATTTCTGGTGCGGGCGGCTCCGCTGCAACAGCGACTCCGCGTAGGGGGAAGGTCACAGCCATATCCGTCACAGACGGTGGTACTGGTGGAAAGGTGGCCTCGATTAGCATTACAGCCACGGGGAAAGACTATACCTCAGCGCCTACGGTTGTGTTCTCTGGTAGCGGCACTGGCGCGGCGGCAACCGCAACTGTTTCTGGCGGCAAAGTCACCGGAATCACTCTCACAAACCCGGGCAAAAACTATCTAACGCCTCCGGAAATTTCTTTCACGGGTGGTGGAGGCTCTGGGGCTGAGGCGACAGCAACCCTCGGCACAGGTTTTTCTACAGCTCCGACTGTAACGTTCTCCGGTCCCGGCGCTGGCGCAGAGGCAACCGCATTCATTTCAAATGGTGTTCTAGTTGCTATCGTAGTAACCAACGGGGGCAGTGGCTACACATCAACTCCAACCGTTACCATTACTGGCACTGGAGCTACTGGCGCCACGGCGACTGCTACCGCCAACACTGGTGTGATTGCTGGGGTAAACATAACTAACGGCGGTTCTGGTTATGGTCCAGTAGTTTCACTCACTGGTGGAGGCGGCACCGGCGCAACAGCTGAGCCTGTTGTGGACAATGGCGTCATTACTTCAATCAGGCTCACCGACGCTGGGAGTGGCTACACCTCTGAGCCAACGGTCAGTATAACTGGTGGGGGTGGGAGCAGCGCCACTGCACAAGCTAAGTTCCGGACTGCTGAAACGCGCGTTTACACCTACACGTTTGTATCAGAGTTCGGCTCTATTCTAGAAGAGTCCGCCCCAGCGCCAATCTCGAGCGAGGTGAACACCTCCAGTGGGCAGGAGGTAATCCTCAGTAACTTTTCTGCGCCCCCTCAGGTCAACTACAACATCACCAAAATCCGTATCTATCGGTCTGTGACTGGTAGCAATGCCACTTCCTTTCTGCTCGTTGATGAGATTAGTGCCCCGAGTACTCAATACACCGACAACAAGACATCAGCTGAGTTGGGTGAAGTGCTTCCTACGCTTGGGTGGAATGAGCCGCCCGCAGACCTGAGTGGCTTGTGCCTGTTGCCTAACCAATTTATGGCTGGCTTCAAGGGCAACCGCGTTTACTTCACACCAGTCAATGCCTTTCATACTTTCCCGGAAGAGTGGTCGATATCAGTGGGCGCCGACATCGTTGGAATCGATGTGTTCGGTCAATCGTTGGCTGTTATGACCAAGAACTACCCGTTTATTATTACAGGCAGCACGCCTGAGTCGATGTCCGCTGAGCGCGTTCCGATTCTCGAGCCGTGCGTATCAAAGAGTTCGATTGCTTCCGATGGTAGTGGTGTGATGTACGCAAGCCCGAATGGCATGTGCGTTATCAGCCTTGGAGTGCAGGGTCTCGCCACAGGGAACCTGATGCTCAGGGACAACTTCCAGAAGTTCAACCCAGCGACGATCGTTGGGGCGATGTTCGACGGCAAGTACTTTGGGTTCTTTAATGATGGCGCTGAGGTAATCAAGCAAGGCTCGTTCATATTGGATCGTGTCGTTCAGGCAACCCCCCTTACGCTAAGCAGTATTACAGCTTCTGCAGTGTTTGTTGATGATGATTCAGCAACGCTTCTGCTTGTTTCGAACAACATCATTCAGCGGTGGGAGGGCGATGAAATCAATACGCTCCCGTATGAATGGAAGAGCAAGCGGTTCGTCTTTGCTTCCCCCGCGAACTTGGGCGCCATTGAGGTTGATGGATCCTTTGACAGCATAGCCAACGCCGAGAATCTCCAGCAAAGGATTGCTCAGATTATCGCGGAGAACCAAGCACTGTTCGCTACCGGGGCGTCGCTCGGAGGAACTCTCAACGACATGTCCATGAACAGCCGAGATCTGAACGGCTCCATCCTTCAGAACATTCCGCAGATAGTGGATGATGTCTATCTGCTTGTAGAGCTCTACTCTAATGGGGAGCTGGTACACACAGGTCAATACACAAGTAACGGTGTGTACCGGTTGCCGTCCGGCTTCAAGGGTCAAGTCTTTGAGGTCAAGCTTTCCGGCAACATCGAGTGCCGATACGTGAAGCTTGCTGAGACCATGAAGGAACTGAAGACGTTATGAAAAAGCCAAGTATCCCAGCCGTGAATGTCGCGGACTACAAAGTGGCCTCACTGCTTCGCCCAATCAAGGAGAACATTGAGACCATGACTGGGGTCCGTGGAGGGCCGTTGGCGCAGCTACCAAACAATGCCGATTTGGGCCAAGTTATTAGTACAATCAATGCCATAATAGCGCGACTGAATGCATAGTATGGCTGATCTGATATTTGACGTAGATAGAATCTTCGAGTTCGTAACCGGCCAAGGTGTCCCAATGGTGTATTCGGCGGGCATGCAGGGTATAGGGGTCGAGCGTCAAGGCAACTTAGTGGGCGCGGTTCTGTACGACAGCTACAGCACCAACAACATCTTCATGCACGTGGCCGGAATTGAAGGTGGGCACTGGGCAACAAAGACTTTTGTTAAGGCCGTTTTCGGATACCCGTTTAACCAGCTTAAATGCAAGCGAGTGAGTGGATGGGTGGAAGCATCAAACATCAAGGCTCGTCAACTGGACGAACACCTAGGATTTAAACCAGAGGCTGTGCTCGAGGGCGCGGCTAGAGACGGCGGCGACGTAATCATCTATCGGATGTGGCGAGAAGAATGCCGCTTTATCTAAAGGACTAGAGAATGTTCGAACACAAATACGACGACTTCATGCAGTTTTACGGGGATGTCTGCGAAGACCCGCGTGACCCAATCGAGCGCAAGCTAGCGGTCATGAAGAAACGCAACATCGCTTTCGGCGGCAAAGGCAGTGCGCCTGACCCCAACCCCGGGATGCTTGCATCTGCTGAAGCTGCAAAGACTACAGCCGCAGCTCAGGAGCGTATCGCCCAAAATACTCTTAACTTCTACAAGCAACAGTACGAAGAGTTCAAGCCATCGATACAACAAATGCTTCAGACGGAACTGAGCATTATGGGCGAGAACAAGGATCGAGCTGCTGAGTATGCGGCTTATGAAAAAAGCACGTTCCGTCCAGTGGAACAGGCGCTTGTTGATCAGGCAAAGAATTACAACACCGAGGCAAAGCGAGAGGAGTTGGCTCGCACAGCGTCTTCTGATGTCGCTCAAGCATTTGGTAATGTTCGCGAGCAACAAAACAGGCAACTCGCGGCGGCGGGGATTAGGCCGAACTCAGGTAGGTTCGCTGCGCTCAATCAGACGATGCTCACGCAAGAGGCTTTGGCGAGAGCTGGTGCGCAGAACAGTGCTCGGTCTATGGCGGAAGATAAAGGCACAGCTCTGATGTACGACGCCGCTGGACTAGGAAGAAACCTTGCCACGAACGCATCTACTGCTTATGGCGTATCACTCAATGCCGGTCAGGGCGGTAGGCAATCTGCAATGGCTGGCGGGCAGATCATGGGCCAAGGGTTCCAAGGTGCGATCAATGCAAACAATGGCGCAATCGGCGGATACGGTGCAGCAGGCAACATCTACGGCCAAGAGTTCAACGCACGTATGCAGGGCTACAACGCACAGCAAGAAGCGGCTGGCGCTTTCTATGGCGGGTTGGGACAAATTGGTGGTATGGCGCTTGGTGCCTACTTCAAAGCTGACGGCGGCGAGATCCGTCGTGGCTTGCGGTTAGCTGATGGCGCTCATGTTGGCCCCGGCCCTGTAAGAGGTCCCGGTGGTCCAGTCGATGACAAGATTCCAGCGATGCTATCAAATGGTGAGTACGTCATTCCCGCAGATACGGCGGCAAAGATAGGCAAGAAGAACCTAGATAAGCTCGTAGCGGAAACCCACACACCTGCAGCGGTACAACGTCAGCGCAAGCGCAAAGCTCTTAAGGGGAAAAAATAATGGCACGTGGATTGGGAGCATTTTTCTCAGGTGTTGCTGAGGGTTACCAGACCGGCAAGAAGCTAAATGCAATGGCAGCGCAAGAGCAGAGAGATAAAGAGCGCATGCTTATTGAGAAGGAACGAGCGGCTCTTGAAGGAAAGCGATTCACCCTAGAGGAGGAGAGAGCTAAGCGAGATGCTGATCAGTTCGGTATGACCAAGCAGCTCACGCAACAGCAAATCGAAGCTGGCGCGATTGATCTTGCACAGAGGAAGCGCGATCAGGCATTCCAAGATGATATGAAGGCAGCTTTTTCGGAGCTGCAGGCATTATCGCAGGGTGGCATTGAGGGTGATGTGGTAACGCCGCAGGGCGTGGCTTCTGGCCGCAGACGCTTTGCTAGTGTTGAGCAGGCAAATCAAGCGCTCGGCAAAGAAGGACTGACTTTCGTCCCCGGCTCAGTGAAAGAAGCCAAGCCGATGGACCCTATTGATTTTCAACGACGGGCTGCTGACGTCTGGAAATTGGTCAACGCAAAACACGGCAAGGTTGATCTCAAGATGCTCACGGAGAGCCGGAAATTTGATAGGGAAATCGAGCAGGAGGGGGCGATCAAGGCAATGCAATACGCGCTCACCAACCCGTCCGATCAGAAGGGGATTCGAGAAAGATTCAATAAGCAGGGGAATGTGAAGCTGGGCGACGATGTCCAAATTGGAATCCGGAACGACGCGGTCATGGGTCCTGTTGTGTTTGGTTATCGGGTAGGTAAGGATGGTAAGCAGGAGTTGGTCTTTGATGGCTTCGAAGACATCATCCTCCCTTCAATGGGTCCTGAAGCATACGCTGCCGCCAAGTCCCAGTTTAAGCAACTTGCCATCAAAGAGAAGGGTGACAACGATCGCACTGATAAAAACAATGCGACCGCGAAAGAGACCACCCAGATGAACAATGACACCAGCAAGGCAAACACCGCCAGCAACAATCAGACGGCCATCACGACTACGTCTATGAACAACAAGGCGGCTATGGACCGTGAGTTGATTCAAGCTCAAGTTAGAAAGAAGTCAGAGAAAGACCCGGTGTATGGGCAACTCGAAGATTTGATCATGGGTCAAGGCAAGGCGGCAATTAGTAATCCATCAAATGCCATGAACATTGACACTTACACCCAAGAGAACTTGGATACTTTGAACTATGCATACGCGTTGATCAAAGACGGCAAGGCAAGTTCGGTGCCGGACGCTGCTGCCAAGGCAACTGCAGCTGTTAGGGCCGCAAGGAACCAACCTAAGAAGTAATTGGATAAACAATGGCGATCTTCCAAACATCAGACGAAGCAGGGAAACAGGTTCGCCGCAGAGGGCAGGCGATTGCAAGTGGCGAATACAACCCCGGCGACGTATATCGGCAGCAAAGAGGTCGCGAGTATGTGCCCGGCCAAGAAGCAGCTGAGTATCTGAGTCAGCAGCGCAGAGCCGCAATTGCTCCGCCCCCGCCTGTGCCATCTGCTGCGCCAAACCCCGCGCCAGCTTTATCTGATTCAGATCGGGTCCTGCAAGAAATCCAATCGCGTTACAAAGCAGCATCTACAGCAAAAGCAGCGCCCACTCCGGAGACCGATGGAACCTTCTTGGGAGACGTAGGGCGGTCATTGGGCAGGGGAGCGATAAGCGTTGTTGGCGGTGTGAATGAGGTGGCAAACCTTGTTACGTTGGGCGCTCCTGATGCGGCAGCAAGAGCTATCTCTGGAACGACTCCCGGCGAGGTGCTGGACAAATGGCGGAAGGGTCTTAACGCCCAAGACTCCACGGAACTGCAGGCACAGCGCGCTGAGCTGGAGCAGGCCAAAGGTTTTGTCGATTCTTTCTCGACAATCCTTACCAACCCGCGCCTTGCCGGTTCGATGGTTTTTGAGATGGGGCCTCAGCTGGCCACAGTTGCATTAGCCGCTCGTGCTGCTGCTGCTAGGGCTTTTAGTTCTGCTACAGCCTCTGGCTTGTCTGCTGGAGCTGCGGCCACTGCTGCGACAACAAGTGCTACTCGCACCGTTCTTGGCTTAAATGCCGCGATTGAAGGCGGCTCAGCTGGTATGGACGCTCGTCAGAATGTGATGACGATGAGCGAGGATGAGCTGAGTAAGTCTCCTCAGTATCAGCAGTTGTTATCACAATTTGGTGACACGCCAGAGGGTAGAAAGCAAGCGCGTGAACGCCTGTCTAATGACGCCTCTGCTGTCGCCGCATCTCTTGCTGGAACAATCTCGTTGCTGTCTGGCGGCTTAACTGGCGCTGGCAAGCTCGAAGCTAAGGTTCTCACTGGTCAAGTTGCATCCGAGATCGGGGAGCGCACCGCCAGCAAGGTCGTGGCGGAGATTGGCAAAGGCGTTGTCAAAGAAGGAGCACAAGAGGCTGTTGAGGAAGGCGGCTCTCAGTTTGCAACCAACGTTGGTACACGCTACTCGGGAGCTAAGCCTGATCAGGATCTTCTTGAGGGTGTTCCTCAGGCTGCTGGTGCTGGCGCCGCTCTAGGCGTTGCGGCTGGTGGCGGCTTTGGTACGCTCAGTGCTATTCGTGGCAGCAAGCCCGCAAGTACCCCACCCCCTCCTGCTGACAAGCCGGGCCAAACGCAACAAACGCAACAAACGCAACAAACGCAGCAGACGCAGCAGACGCAACAATCATCAGCTGCCCGCCCTCCATTGACGGATGCTGAGTACGGCGCGGCTGTCAATAGTCCAGCCTACATGACCGCAGCATGGACTCGCGCTGACGAAGCCGGTCGTACCCGCATACAAACCGCCAACCCTGATCTCAACTTTGCAGAGCTGTCTCAGGACCAATCTATCCTGCAAGAGGGCAACTCCCGCATCGACAATAATCCTGACTTCTTTGCGGATTTCACCACTCGGTTAGCTGAAAACAACGCTAATCCTGACGCTCGTGTGGACGACGCTCCGTTTGATGGCGGCACCATGAGAGATGCCCCGCCTGACCCAGTGCCTGTTCGTGAACGCATGAAGATGGCGCAAAGTCTGGCAGATGAAGGTCAAGCTATTGCCGAGGGTCAGTTCTCCCGAGAGAAACCTCTATCCACTCCAGCTTCCGACACGCTTAGTGCTGGCCCATCCGTTCAGCTTCCCGGCCAACCTCCGCTAGACATTCAGATCCGTGGCTACGAACGCCGCGCAGAAAATCTGATGTCCATGCCTGAGGGCGCTCGTCGCGCTGCCGCCACTTCCTCGATGCAGGAAATGATCAGCCGGGGATTCACCCCAGAGCAGGCTCAGTCCGTCTTTGGATCTATCGCCAACCCACAACAAGGTGTTGTTGAGAATGTTGAAGAGGTAGACGCAGCCCCACCTCCCGCCGATCTGGACTTCACACAAGAAGACATCCGTCCCAAGATCGACCCCAACTTCCAGACGTTTGCTCAAGTGAGTGAGCGTATGGCCCAGAGAGATCTGGAAAGGGAGCCGACCGCCAAGCCATCAGACTACATCGAGACCCCTATCCCTCCGCAGATCAGGGAGCTTGCTAAGCGCTTTGGTGTTCAGGTGTACGGTTTCCGGTACGCAGGCAACAACAAGCTGCTTCGCACCCGTCGTGGGTCTTCCCTGTCGGGCAGCGTCATGTTGATCAACGCTGACGCTCAGGACAACCACATGGCTATCTTTGGTCATGAGCTGTACCACGAGCTGCGCCGTAGAAACCCTGAAGTCGCTGCCCAGTTGGAACAGGAGATCCTGTCTTACGTCACCCAGCCGGGCAAAGAGGTGTTAGCTCAAAAGCTACTGAATAGAGGCTACGACATCTCCAAGATTGATGAGGAGATGACCGCCGACCTGATGGGCTACATGTTCACCGAGAAAGAGTTCTGGGCTGAGTTGAGTCAGAAGCAACCGACGCTTGTAGACAAAATCATTCAAGTCATCGATGACATGCTTTACAAGTTCGGCTTCATGACCGAGCGCAACAGATTGATCGCAGAGTACGTGACCGACATGCAGAAGGTCAGGGAGATGCTGGTCGGATTTGTCACCGAGTCCCAAGGTGGGACTGACCTCGACTTCACCTCAGATGGCGCGATCGACAACGCCTTTGAGGGAACCAGCGACGAAGACAAGCAGACCTTAGCGCAAGTCCGCTCCTTGTTGGCAAGTGGTGAGTTTGAGCAAGCCCGTGGCATCTTCCGTAAGGCGGATCTGTACAAGAGGACCGGCGTCAACTTCAACGATGTGGTGAAAGAAAGTCAGCAGGCACCTGCAAATCAGACTGACGCCAAGAAAGTTATTGAGGACAACGAGAAGTATATTGCCCAGCAAAGGAAAGCTCTTGGTATAGCTGACCCGAACGTGTCCCAGTCTGATCAGACCGACTCTGGAGAGGAAACTCCAGTCCGCTACGATCAAGGCGCCCTTGCTTTGGCTGAGGCTGAGAAGAATGTCCGCGCCGTCGTGGAGCTGCTGCGTCTTGCAAATAACAAGTCTGCAGAGAAAGGCGTTCGAAACAAGGCGTTGATCGAAGCCAACAAACTATTCAAGGCATCAAGCCTGAGTTCGTTTGGCGAGGACTTCAAAGAGTTGGAAGCAGCGGTCCAAGCCGAAGGGTCGAAGAAGATCAGTCAGGCGATCTTTAGTCAGGAACCTCAGGGCGCTCTGCGATTGAAGCGTGACGTTACCCCCTTTGACACCGAAGTGTCCCGGATTATGTCTGGTGAGACGGACCGCGTTAAAGAGAAGAAGGCTCAGCGCAAGGACACTGCAATCCAGCGCGGTCAAGAGGGCAAGCGCAAGGCTTTGGATGATCGCATCACTGAAGACTTCAACCCTGAGGATATGCCCGACACATCACTGGACAACGATACCGGTGGTGTGATGACTCAGTTGGCTATGGCTGGATCACTGGGAGGCGCCGAGGGTCAGATCAAAGCTGAGCAGAAGACCCAAACCGCAGAAGAACGCAAGGCCGAGGAAGATCGTTTGGCAGAAGAGAACGCGCAGATCATGAACGCGCGCGTCCGCTCTCTGCTCAGAGACGTTGACAGAAAGCTCGGTCAGCTTGCTGGCGTGCGAGATCTGATGGCGAGGGATGGGTTCTCTGAATCTGAGATCAACGCTACTGTTGGTAAAGCCGAAGCTGAATTGAAGGCGCTGCGTGATGGCGAGCTGGCCGACATCGTTGAAGAACAGCTACGCGATAGCCGCCCTGCAGTTCCTGTGGCAGAAGACACTAATGCAGAACCCGAGACCTTCCCGGGTAGCAACGAGATGCAGACTGAGCTGGACTTCAATGACCAGCAACGCACCGAGGCTCGTCTTTTAGTAGAGGCGATTGGTAATAAGCAGAAGACTCGTGAGCGCATGAAGAAGGAGGGCTTCTCCGAGAAGGACATCAAAGAGGCTGTTGATAAAGCCCAAGAGATGACTTTCGAAGAGGCAGTCAAGGCTGTCCGCGAGAACGACATAGGGATGATGCATCTGCTCGACGCTATGCGCGAAGCTGGTGTTCAAGTTGGAAAGAAGTACATCGATTTGTCAGGCAACATCGCCGCCAACTACACCCTCGAAGGCTATATGGACAAGTCGGGGATGAGCCCGTACATGGCCCGTGAAGCGTGGCTCAAAGCCTACGACAACGTTCCCGTCAAGAGCTTGGTACCACTTAGTGATACCGAGAAGACTGCCTACGATAACTGGAAGAACAATCGCAGGAAGTACATGCAGCGCCTGTCCGACCGCATCAAGGACAACGCTTCATTCTCGACCGGCAGTTTGGAAACGCTGTTCCCGAACGCCCTGTTCAATCAGTTCTCCCTGTCTGAGATGAGGAATCCTGACACGATCACTGAGGTGCCTTTGCGCCAAATGATCCGTGACCTATTCCCTGATCCGGTACGTGCTTGGCTGCAAGACATCTCAGACGTCCTGACTGTTCGCCCTGACCTCGAGAATCAGGTCAACGACGCTCTGACGAAAGAAGAGCAGGAAGCCTACAACGAATTCTTCACCCGTCAGGTGAGAGAGGCAATGCGCAACCTCGACATGAAGATGCGCTCGCCCGTGTATTCCCAGCTCGATCAGCTGCGCTACCTGTCGCCTGAGATGTGGATGAACTACCGCACTCAGATTGCCAAAGCCGACGAAGGTCAGTTCAAGTCCATCCTGCATGAGGCAGCTGAGCTGAACGACGTTGCCAAGGCTGCAATCGAGGCTGGCGCTAACCCTGACAATACGATCGACGCCTACCTGAAAGAGGTAATGGCGCGTGACGACACCAACGCCAAGGATCTGGATGAGATCTCAGATGAGGACGGCGAGGGTACCCGCTATCGTCGTGGCCGTTTCTCTGGTGTGGTTGGCGCACTCACCCTGCAAGAACACTTCAACCGCATCTTCTCGAAGTGGGACACAACTCCTGCTTACACGGTAGTTCAAAACCCGAACCAGCTGCCTGCTGATGTGCGTAACCGTCTGATGAGCCGCTTTGAGAATGGCTCGTTCAAGGGTGCGATTGATCCCAAGACGGGACACATCTACATCTTCTCGGAGTTTGCTGAGTCGGTGGAAGATGCAGAGTTCACAATGTTCCACGAGCTGTACGGTCACTGGGGCATGAGGGCTTTCCTCGGGGATAGCATCGACTCTTTCCTGAACAACCAGTACAAGGTCAACCAGAAAGTTCGTGAAGCTGCCGACCGTCTAGCTGCGGAAGCCAAAGAAAACGGCATGCCGATGACCAAGTTGGAGTCCATCGAAGAAGCGATTGCTGATCAGGCAACTGAAGGTAATGCAAGTGCATTCCGTGAGTTGATGGGTCGTCTGGTGCGCTGGCTGAAGAAGCACGGCATGAACAACGTGGCAAGCTGGCTGGATTCAACCGGATCCTCTGAGCTGGCATACGTCATGTCTCAGGCTCGTAAGGTAGCAATGTCCAAGCAGGGCATCTCACCGCTCGATGGCGCCCCTTCTGATGTGATGTACAACCGCTCGAAGAAGATGCCTGTCGAAGGCTACGCTATTCGGGACGGTAAGGTCACCGGCTATACCCGCATCAACCCAGTCAATGGGTACTGGACTGTCTTCACCCTGAACAATGGCGCAGAGTCTCTGGCCTCAGGCAACTACACTGTCCACACCGTTGAAGAGCTGGTGGATGCACATGATCTGCTGAAGAAGGTGGGTCAGGTGACGATGGCTCGTGACCGCTCGACACGCCAAGAAGTTGATCCTAAGAACGTGGCCGAGATCCCGAACTTCAGTGACCTGAGTGGCTGGGCTAGATTCAAGCGCAACATGCTGATCCAAGGTCAGAACATGTTCCTGCCCATCTTTGAGGTGGCAAAGTTCCTCGAGGGCAAAGGCATCAAGAACTCGGTCATCGATGACCTGATCAAGTATGAGTCTCGCACCAAGTGGTTCATCGACAACTACGAGAAAAAGTTCGCCAACCCGATTACCCGCTTGATGGGTGAGGCTGGCAAGAAAGGTGCAACGCTGGAAGACATCGACTTGTTCCTGATGGCGCGTCATGCCGAGGAGCGTAACCGTGTCATCAAAGCGATCAACCCCAAGAACTCGCGTGGCTCTGGCATGGGCCCCCGCAATACAACCAATAGTGACGGCACTGTCACGCCGGGGTACGAGGATGTTCTGAAGGACATGGAGGGTAAGCCGTTTATTGATGAGCTGAGTGAGATCGGCAGGCTGATGGATGCAATGAGCCAAGCTAAGCTGAGCTACATGCTCAACACTGGCTTGATCAACAAGTATCAGTACGAGTCCCTGTCGCGCTACAAGCACTACGTCAACCTCTCCGGCAATCAGGAGTTGGATCTCGACAAGTACGACGTCAGCCAGTTGGGTGGGCGCTCGTTCAATGTGCGTGGCTCTGACATCATTCGAGCAACTGGTCGTGGCACAGTAGCTGTAGATGTATTGCAGAACACGATGAACTCGTACTTGGCTACGATCATCCGTGGACAGAAGAACCGTCCGCTGCAAGCAATTCTGCAGATGTTTGAGCAGAACCCCGACCAGAGCTACGTCAAGGTTGAAAACGTCAATCGTCGCAAGCAGATCAACATCGACCGCCTGAGCTTCGACAAGAAGATCCTTCGTGCTATTGGTGATGCTCCAACCGAAGAATCAGGCCGCGAGTACCTCATTGGTCTCCAGCGTCAAATGAAAGATGGCGCGTTGGACAGCGATGATGCTATGGCTGATCTGGTTCGCCGGATCAACGAAGCCGAAACTCGTCGCGACATCTCTCCAGACGAAGCAGCTCGTGCAGTTCGCAACATCAACGAGCAGGTTGTGATCTCGGCAAGACTGAGCCCAGACGGATACGTCACGACCGTCGAGACCACGGGCGACAAAGATCGTCAGGTGGTGGTCAAGGTCAACGGCAAGCCAATCACGATGGAGTTCAACGGCAAGTCGATGGACTTCTTCGATGCTATCACCGGGATGAACATCACCCAGAACGGACCGTTCATTGAGGCTGTTGCTGTTTGGAACAGGTTGTTCTCGCAGATGGTCACAACGATGAACCCGGCTTGGGTACCGGTAAACATGGTCCGAGACATTCAAACTGCGTTCGCCAACGCTGCCGCTGACCCTGAGGTTGGTGTTGAGCTGGCTGGCAAGATGTTCATGGAGTGGAAGCGCACTCACCGTATTGCCTTCCGTCACTTGGTAGCAGAGCAAGCCGACGCAAAGCAGGGATGGTGGGGCAACCGCATGAAAGCCGCTGCTCAGAAGAACCCGCTGTCGGCTTCTGAGAAGCAGTGGATCAGTGAGTTCTTCGAGGACGGAGCAGCTACATACTTCATCGACAGGAACGGTCTGGAGCAAACGATCGACAAGCTAAACCGTCACCTGAACCCGATGACGATCGGTAAGATCCGAGGCGTGAAAGATGCTGGCATCTGGACAACCGGCAAGTTCGATGCGATCGCTGATCTGATGGATCTGCTTGGCACACCTGCTGAGATCGCCCCGCGTCTTGCTGCATACAAGGTGCTGCGTGAGGCTGGAAGATCCAGAGAAGAGGCGGCTCGCTACGCAAAGGAGCTGACGGTCAACTTCAACATGAAGGGCGCCTACAAACCTCTGCGAGCCCTGTACGTGTTTGCCAATCCGGCAATTCAGGGCACGATGCGTATGTTCAAGGATGCCAAGGAAGGCAACTACGTTCGCTTTGGCGCCGTGGCTGCGGGCTGGATCACGATGGGCATGATCGGTAGCATGATTGCTGACGCCTTTGGTGATGACGATGAAGAGGAACGCAAGAAAGGTCTTCGCGCCATCGACAAGGTGCCTGACTACAAGCGAGCTACCTCGATCACCTTCCTGCCTGACACCTACTTCGGCTCCATTCCTGTGGCTTATGGCTGGAACGTGTTCTCCACAATGGGGCAGTACGCCTACGACACGGCGATGGGTTACCGCAGCGCAGCAAGTTCAGCTGGCAAGGTTGTCAAGGCCGCATTCGATGCGTTTGCTCCGATTGGTTCCGGCGTGGAATCGAAGAGCTTCTTGGGTCAGGTTGGTAAGACTCTGCTGCCAAGTCCTACGGTTCCGCTGCTCGAGTTGGGGTTGAACGAAAACCGCTTTGGCGCTCCGATTGCCAAGGGTGAGAGCGACTTCTCTGACATCAAAGAGTCTGACGCCTACAAGCACTTTGATAGCGTGAACCCGATTTCGAAGAGCCTGATGCACTTCTTGGCTGAGGCTACATCTGGCGGGAAGAACCCGAGGTACAACGAGTCGTTGATCGATGTTAATCCAGCAACCGTGGATTACCTGATCAACAGCTATCTGCCGGGTCTGATCTCTTCGATGTATCAAGGAGCCGGGAAGGCTTTGAACGCCGCTGCTGGCCGGGATACAAAGGATCAAGACCTCCCGGTACTTGGTAGGTTCAAGGCCAAGATCGATGAGGACTCGTTCAACGCTGGCGCGTACCGTCGAGTCAAGGAGGAGGTCAATACTTCCTACAAGGAGTACATGGCACCCGAAACATCAGAGGCGAGAAAGCGTGAGATCCTCAAAGCTCATCCTCGTATTGGTGAAATGCAAGCCATGTTCTCTGGGATCGAGCAGCAGATGAAACAGATGAGCAAAAATCTGGAAGCCATCGAGCGCGACCCCAATCGCTCCGATCGTCAGAAGGTAGAACTTCGAAACGAATACGAAGCGATGAGGAAGGAATGGAGAGCCAGATCTGTTAAGGCAGCACTGGAGCGTGGCTTCACTGCCGAGGTTATTGATGATCGCTAAGGATCGCCTTCAGCCGTGAAAGGATCTCGAGCAGGGGCTTAGCCGGAACACGGGCGGTCCCTGCAATCGGCATCCCGTCCTCAGATGCAACCTCTGCCTGATGCAGCATCTCCTCTGCCTTGATGTCCTTCATTGCCTTCTTCAGCGCATCGAAGTGTAGGCGCGGGGTGGCAGACATTGCCTGTTCAATACGGGTGTAGTACGCCACCATTGCCATCAAATCGATGTATTCCCTGCGCAGCGCTTGGATGTCCAGCTGCATGACTCCCTCTTGAGCCAACCTGCGCTCACCCTCCGCATACTCTCTTGCCTCTGCGTAGATTCTTTCTAGCTCACTCATCCTTAACCTTTCATTCTGGATTGATTTTCCTGCCGACGACTTCGATCGCCTCCAGTTTTTTCTTCTCTTCCTCGGCCTTCTCAAGCTCATCGAACAGCTTGTCTCTCAACTCATCCCTCTGCCGCTTGATGCAGGGAGGCTTGTCGCAATAGTAACTACAGCTGTGAATATCCATCACGGATCCTCCGACATCCAGTTCCAAGCAACGAAGACACAGAGGGCAATCCCCACTACAAGCCCAAGGATGAACCCGATGATCACGGCAGGTACTTCCACGCCAAGATAACCGCGCCAACTGCGCCAGAAACCGCGCCAAGCAGGACCATCGCGCCAGCCACGTAGTCCCAGCGGTTGTGCCTGAGCGGTCTAGGATCCCCCAATAGATTGGCGATAAGCACCCCCAAGAAGAACAAAACAATCCCGATTGCGATCATGCCGCCTCCTTGATGAACACACCATCCTTAGTTAGATAACCTTTGCGATCCTTGATTTCGTTATAAGCAAGCTGAAGACATTCAGTAATGCTGATATCTAAAATCGCACAGACATTGATGAGGCAGACCAAGACATCCCCCACACCATCCTTGATCAGCGCCATGTCTTTCTTGTTGACCCCGGATGCCAGCTCACCCATCTCTTCGAAAGCCTTCAGCAGCTGCGTCTTGGCGTCACTGTTCTGGATGATCCCCCGGGCCTCAGACCAGCGCACCACCTCGAGTTCAAGTTCTGCGTAGCTCACATGTGCTCCTTTCTGAATACGTGTGCTTCCACTTTATCGTATGCGTCCAGCTCTTCCTTGATACCCAAGGCTTCACCAATAGTCTTTGGGATGCGACCCTGAACCACATCACCCTCACGGCGGACATGGAGTTTCGGCAGGGGAGGGTCAGCCGGTGGCGCCAAGTCCGTACCCAGCAGACGGTTCAGATACCACTGGGCTTTCGCCAGCGATTCCACCCCACCCTTGTTCCGCTCCCGCCATGTGTACTTGATGATGTTGCCCTTCAAGAACCCCTTCAGCTCCTCCGGCGTCAAGGCTGATTCGATCGCCTCGATGCATTCGATCCTGCCTGAGGTGTAGTGCTTCGGGCGATTCACTTCGTCGTGTTCACGCGCCATGCGTAGATCTCCTAAGGTTTATCCGGCCAGTGCCGGTTGTTTTTAAGGGTGTTCTCTTCCCTAATCATCAGCATCACTTTGGTTGCTTATAGAACTTAGGCCAGCCAACTTTCCCCACCAGTAGCGCCTCGACATACTTGGCTGACTCACGCGCAGTGTCATCCCCTAGTTCTGTTCGCCACTTCTGATACAGCTCCTTCCTTGCCTTCTTGCTACTGCGCAACTTGACTGCTTCCTCGAGTCTGGCTGAGAAGCGCTGTTGGCATTCAGCTAGTTGTTGTGCCCACAGAATCTCCTGCGGGTCTTCGAACAGGTCATCCATTCGTCTTGAGTTGATCGATCTCAGATTGAAGCTCGACCAGCTGGGCGCGAAGGACGTTGATCGTGATGTCTCGTTCCCTCAGTTTGTCTAACAGGTTGGCGGCGGTACGAATCAGGGTAGCCTCAGTGATGTCCCGGTTCTGTGCGTCGAGCAGGGCTTGTACTGTTGCGTCCATCCGGTTTGCTAGTTCTTGCATGTCCATTACTTCTTCTCCCTCATATACATCATTAGTTCCGCGTTGAGTTTGGCTCGTGCCCATTTTTCAGGCCCACTGATCTGCATCAAAGCCAAAGAGAACTGAGCAAAGTTGTGTAGCTTCTCAAGTTCCAGCTCATTGACCTCACCCTTGTTGATGCTGTTGATGACTCGCATTACTCCTTCACGGTACGCATCAATCACCGCTTGCCAGTGCGGGTCAACCTTTGGCGGCTTAGGCATTCTTGGCTTTCAGTGCGGCTTTGATGGCGCGGGCAAGTATTCCAGCAAGGTCTGCCGAAATAGTGCAGTTATGCGCTTCAAAAGTTTTCTTAGCTTCCTCATCCGTCAGCCCAACCCATTCGCGCTGTGCTTTCTTTTGCCAGTAGTCGATTGCTCCGTGCAGCGTCCCATCGCCTGCGGCAATTGCGTCATCCATCTCAGAATGCTGCGCTAGTCTGTCTCTCAGAGCGTCATGGGCTGGCATAAGTAAATGTGTTTCACTTGTCCAATGCCACAGGTGAATAGCATCCAGCGCCTGCTGCAATAGCTCTCTGTCAGTCACGTAAAGTCTCCAATCCCTAGTTCTCTTGCGATGTCTTGAATCTCGTGCTCGATTGTCCCCGCCTCATAGTCATCGTCATAGAAGCGCTTGACCTTCTTCTCCTTTACTACCTTGACTTGCTTGGGCGTGACAACCCTCTTTGGTTTTGGTGGCGCCTTCTCTTTCTGCTTGCGCTCCTCTAATGGACGGGAGTTATCTAGTACTTCGATCGTGGCGTAGCGGTAGCCACAGCCCCGGCACTTACGCTTGCGCCGGAACTCTCCCTCCATAGATAGACGCGAGTCATAGACGTCGGTCTTCGCCTGACATTTAGGGCAATTCTGCATGTCACTGGAGTGTCGCCGCTAGTCTGGCTTTCGGTGTATCGCGATACACATCCATTGCCAATCGAGACACGACATTCATCGCCCCTTCAGCCTCTGTCTCGCCAGCACCAGACAGGCTAAGAGTCAGGCCACTCATGATGCCGATGGCACGAAGCCATACATGTGCCGTTAGCTCTGGGTTCTCCATGCTCATCGCCACCCATCCAGAAACAATGGACTCAACCGCCTCAAAATCCTTATGCTGCTGCTCCATTGGCTTCCCCTTTGTATTGGTTGCGAAGGTAAGAGTCGATGTCCTCCTTCTTAAATCGATATGCGCGGCCAATCTTTGCTGCGGGGAGGGCGCCGTTCTTCGCCAGACGACGCACCGTGAACGTGGACAAACCTACATAGTCCGCCGCCTCCTCCACATCCATTAGTTTTTGATGTTCCATTCGTACTCCAAGCCAAACTTCAGTAAAAAAACCTTGCTGAACTCAACCTTGCGGGCTTCGTGCAGCTCTTCTTTTGTCATGCCCGTATATGAGTTGACCTCAGGTAGTTCGTACATGCACTTGTATGACCCCCGCCCAGTGTCCTCAACTACCGTCACCAACTTCCCAGAAGGAAGTCGCAGCGTCTTCCCGCTCAGATCGATACTGGTCGCAGAACTCAGAGACTTCACAGTACTCTTCGCACCTTCGGTATCCTCCGCGCCTCTCTTCAATAACTGTGCTGTCAGTGAGTGCGGATTCAGCATCTTCTTTCCTTTCGAATACTTTGATTGCTCGCTTACCACCCGGCTTCATCAGTGCGTATGTGGTACCTGCATACCAGCGCTCCTCATCACTACAGACAATATGTGTGCCACCTGCTTCTGCCTGTTGATGTAAGCTAATACGATCTCTAATGTACTGATATGTTTCGTCAAGCGGCCACACCGGGATATCAATGGTGACCACCGGCTTTTGTGGGTAGTCTTGCTTACGCTTTGCATCAGACTTGCGCCAGTCTCTAAGGATCGCAATGATGCGCAGCTTGTCTACCTTGTAACCGTTCTGGATTGCCAACCAACGCAGCACATTGAGTTGCCGTTCCCATTCCTTCATGTCAGACATCATGACCTTAAACACACTGGTGCATTTGTAGTCATCTAATGTCTCGTTACGCAAGTCCATGCGATCGAACTGACCGGACAAAGACCAGCCATCTACGTCAGCGTAGAGACGTTCTTCGACAACATCAGACTTGTTGGCTCGCTCGAGGATGGTGTGTACCGCCTGACCGAGGAGGGACCAGATGCGCTCACTGACATCCTCCACAACCGAGCCGCCATACTTCTTGAGCAGGACGCGACGGTGCGGGGAATCGATCAACTTGGTGACTGAGATGTCGCCGCCGCCCGTGTAAGGATCATTCCTTACTGCATCGACCAGCGCCTGAGGCAGGTCATGGATATTGGTGAGATTCATTCGACGATCATCCAGTCCTCAGCCAGCATGTCCGACTGGCTTGCCAACCAGCCCGGAAGCATTGCGCGACGACCTTGTGCATTCACAGTCCACATATCAATGTGGGGGAGAATCTCGCACTGCTTAACGCCAGCGTTGTAGTACGCGCTGTTGGGGAACGTATTTACTTCTGGTTGGCCGCTCACGAGGATTAGCCACATGCCCCTGCCATTCCAACCAGAGCGGGTAACCTTGGCGCCCTGCTTCAATGCGCAAATCGCCATCCCGAAATCCATACCCGCTGTCGGTTGATACGCTCGCTCGAACACATCTTTTGGAGACCAGCTGATATAGCCCCCAAAGTCGCGATGGTTAGCTTTACCACCATCCGTGTACTCTACGAGGTAGCCCTCATCATTCGGGTCTTCGTCTGCCGGAACTTCCCAGCCGCGCAGCTGGTTGTACTCCAGACGGTTCATTGGCTTTGCCTTGATGATCTTGGTGCCTATGTACTGATCCACACATCCTCCTAATAAGGTGGGCTACTCGCTGCGTCTGTGGCCGGTAGTGATTGTTCCCGGCTACCCATTTCACAGCATCCGCTTTTGCCCATAAACGGGTGAGGTACTCACAAGCATTTGGGATGAACCGACCAAAGCTCCCCGCCGCTTGCTTTCCCTCGTTGAAACCAACACGACTGAGGACTCGGTTACGGTTGCGATCCGTACAGAGCACCGGGATTAAAGACAGATAGCGTGTTGCTGCAGCAAGTGACGTTAGAGCTTTCCACTGACCGGCTTCATCCTGCCCAAATCCTCATGCGTGTTGGCCCTGATGATCAGTCAGGAACACGGCGCGTCTTTCCGCGCTGCCTCTTGGTTTCGCCGCCGATCTCCCAAGTTGAGATCTGGTGATGCCCCGTTTTCCCACACGGCCCGGTATGATGGTCGTCACCAACACGACTGAGGACTGCAAGTGGGTACAGGTTTATCTGTCCTGCCCGACGCCCATCTTTTGAATGGTCAATCCTCATGCGTCTTGGTGGAGAGGGAAGGATTCGAACCTTCACGGAACTAGCCGACCACGGAGTTACAGTCCGGTGCCCTTCCTACGAGGCGTCCTCTCCATCACTGTCTCTCCAGTTGTCACGCCGATGCAGATTACCCTGACGTTATGGGCTGTAACCACCCGGTTCCCCGAGTCGAAAGGAAGTTTCCCCACCCTTTGCGTTGGCCCCCGGTCGGTGGGCGCATCTGCAATACGTATGAACCCGGGGCGCGTCGATCACCAATCTACTAAGTCACCACCACCAGCAAATGGATCGTCGTTCTTAGGCGCTGCTCTGACCTGACCGCCACCACCTTGACCTGTGTCCTCATCGAGTGAGCCACGCAGGTACTTGGTGCCAGCCTTGGATGTTGCCTCCCACAGACCGCCGCGCCACTTGGTTCCATCAGCCATCTCGATGACTACGTTGAACTGCGGAGCCTTCGCGTTCTGGCTTGCCTTTGCTTTGAATACCGAGATGTTGTTGTATTGCTTACTCATTCCTTCTCCTCTGCTTGTTTGATTCGCTTCTGTAAATTCGATGTGATCTCTGCCATCTTGCCAATTGGTATCTGCTCCAGATCGCCTACCTTGTAGATCTCGAGAAGCTTCTGCTCCGTCACATCCGTACTAGCCATCAGCTTGCGGATGATCTCGATGTCGCTATCCGTCAGAGTCTTGGCGGGTTCCTTGCCAACCACATGGGTGTGGCGATCAGGATCCTCATCAATCGGAATGGCGAAGAGCTGGAACGCCATGTACTTGTATGCGATCGACAGCGCCTTGTTGGTTGCCTTGTCGCCCGAGTCCATCGCCTCACCCGGCACGGAACAAACCACGCTGCTGCCATCGACTGCTGAGTACACAGTGAAGTCCACTTGCACGGTCACATAGAACAGGGGGTTGCCCCGACTATTAACACGCTCATGAACTTCACGACTCCTAATACTTGGGACAATGACAAGACCCGCCTCGACCAGATGCTGAGCCATCCGGTTCATGACGTCATCGATGCCACGGAACTTGAAGCCTTGGGATTCGTTCTTGTGTGCCTTGGCGATTCCCTTATCAGCGAATGCCTGCATCACATGCTTGATACCTGCTAAGACATGGGGACTAGATTGCCCATCCATACACCCTCCTTTTTGTTTGTTTGTGGGCGCAAGTATAGAGCATTCATTTGCTTTGTCAATACCCTATCGATAAAAAAATATGTTATCACTTCGTTACTGGTAAGAAGACAGACACTACACGACCAATGACACGTAGTAGTTGGAACGCATCCTTGCTTAGCTTCTGCTTCTTGCCGCGCCCAGAGCTGAGCGTTATCTCATCCTCGATGATGATGAATCTCTTCTTGAGTCAAATCCCTGCTTGGCATATCAATGCCCTCTAGTTGCACTAATGATAAGGGTATTGGACAGCACTGCCGATCGGCTTGTCAATACAATTCAGTTGTTGACATACATATCAGCCCCGCTTATACTGCGCCCATCAAGAGATTGATCGGGGGCATAACCCACCCCTCGGGAATGTAGGTGCGACAGACCCGGATAAACAAAGCTGCAGTATTGGATAGGCCCTTACAGGAACGTGCTGTCCAAGTAGAGCGAGATAAACGAGAGCGCCCACGTTGAAAACGTGCATCCGTGTTTAACACGGGTGAGGTTCTATTCCTTTCGGGGATGACAGTCAAAGAAAAAAACAAAACGATTGAAGGGAAGCGTTGTGAAGAACTGGTCTGATCTTGGGATTGATACGCGTGGTCACAGCCACGGCGAAATCAAAACCACATGTCCTCAGTGTTCACCCACTAGAAAGAAGAAATCGTATCCCTGTCTCAATGTAAACATAGACAGGGGAATGTACAACTGCTGGCACTGTGGTTGGTCAGGGTCAATAGGGAAAGGGAACTACATGAAGCCCTACGTTACGGGCACAAAGAACTATCGCAAGCCAGAGTTCAAGGCGCAGCTCCTCACTGAGGCTGGCATGAAATACCTTGAGGAGAGAGGCATCACTCCAGAGGTGGCGGCTCGCAATCAGCTCACGATGACAAACAAGTACATGCCTCAGCGTGAAGAGGAGGTACCTTGCATTGCTTTCCCGTTCGTGAAGAACGGAGAGATCGTCAACGTGAAATACAGGGACAGGAACAAGTACTTCACTCAAGAGAGTGGTGCAGAAAAGACTTGGTACAAATATGACGACATCGATCCAAAGGCTACGATTATCACAGAAGGTGAGTTTGATGCATTGGCGCTGGAAGTTGCTGGCTTCCGCCATGCTATCTCAGTACCGGACGGCGCACCCACCGGCAATGCGACGAACTTCGAAAAGAAATTCTCGTACCTCGATGTCGAAGATCCGAGTATCGAGTCCGTCGAGAAGTTCATTCTGGCGGTTGATAACGATGTACCCGGGCGGAAACTCGAGGAGGAACTTGCGCGTCGCCTTGGAAAAGAAAGGTGCTACCGGGTTCAGTGGCCGGAAGATTGCAAGGACGCCAATGACGTACTCATCAAGTTGGGAAGGGAGGCGCTATCTGATTGCATAAAGAATGCAGTACCGTTTCCTGTTGATGGGATCTTCGAGCTGGATGCATTCAGTGCTGACCTTGACCAGATCTATACCGAAGGGTTGCCTCCCGGCCTGACAACTGGGTGGTCGAACGTTGATGACTTCTACCGTCCGATGGAAGGGCAGTGGACGTTGGTGACTGGTGTTCCCGGGATGGGTAAATCCGAGTGGCTCGATGCGCTGGCTATGAACATGACGCGCAATCACAACTGGGTCATTGGCGTTTGCTCACCTGAGAATCAACCGATCACCTACCACGCAGCCAAGCTGATGGAGAAGTACGCTGGCAAGCGGTTGCACAAGATGAACAAGGAAGAGTTCGAGGAGGCGAAGGAATGGGTTGGCGTGTTCTTCAAGTTCATCATGCCTGAGGATCGCACACTGGATTCTCTGCTGGCGAAGAGCAAGCTGCTGGTGAAGCGATACGGGATGAAGGGATTGATCATCGATCCTTACAACGAGATCGCACACACCGGCAGGAAGGACGGCATCTCTGAGACAGAGTACGTATCAGAATTCTTGGCGCAGCTGCGAGGGTTCGCCCGTCACATGGGGATACACATCTGGCTGGTGGCGCACCCAACCAAGTTGCAGAAGGGGAACGATGGGAAGTACCCGGTACCTACTGGCTATGACGTAGCGGGGTCGGCTCACTTCTTCAACAAGGCTGACAACATCATCGCCATTCATCGGGACAAGGCAGATCCTCATGCGTACTCTGAGGTGCATGTGCAGAAGATCCGCTCGAGGTGGTTGGGTCAGTTGGGGAACACTTTCCTTGAGTGGGACAAGACATCAGGGCGCTTCACCATCCCTGCTGGGCAAGGGTCAGGGTTCTTGCGTTGACTTACAGGAACCGGAAGCTGCTTGACCTAGCCCGGGATCAGGCGTGTGTATGGTGTGGATTGGAGGACGGAACGATCGTGGCCGCGCACTCCAATCTCTACGAGCACGGTAAGGGCAAGGGGTTGAAGGCGCACGATGGGATGCATGCTTGGCTGTGTCACAGATGCCACGCCGAGTATGACCAAGGCAGCAAGA
>Ga0315909_10001443_pt1 | contig 32234 bp, 38 predicted proteins | sample LakEriMetagenome_11_FD_203527 | JGI IMG/M metagenome (GOLD analysis project Ga0315909, IMG submission 203527) | Freshwater fungal communities from buoy surface, Lake Erie, Ohio, United States - Buoy 2 MA125 | ecosystem: Environmental > Aquatic > Freshwater > Lake | place: USA: Lake Erie, Ohio... | reverse complement strand
TTGGTATATTTCTTTCTTCTAAAGTATGGGAGACTTGAAGTTCTATTTGATGTGTCGCTTGCAAATGTACCAGGTGTGGTGGCCAAAGGTAGTGCATAAGTAAATTCTTTTGCACTTACAATTGAAGTTACTGTATAAGTTCCATTGTATCCTGTTGGAGTTACATTTACAATTTCTATTTCATCGCCAACTTTTAGACCATGAGGAAGTTCTGATCTAACTGTGGATACATTGGAGGACCAAGATGCTTCTGCAATAAATTTTGGATTTCTTAAATCTGTGGAATTTATTGAACCTGAACCACTATAAAGTTGTGAGATTTCATTAGTTCCAGAACCAATAATATCATTTGATTCCTGAAGAATAAACCCATCAACAGGAGGTCTTGCTGTAGTTGGAGAATCTTTTGGAAGAACATAACGAACTCTGTAAAGAGTATCTACTAAACTTCTAGAATCTGGTTTACGAGTTACATATGACCTTGGAGTTGCATTTCCTAGTCCAGCAACACCTAAAGAATTAATCGCATCATAAACTCCATTGTTTGCAGTATCAACATTAACATACCAGTATCCACCAGTATCCCATTGAACTGGATGTCCAATATCTCCTGGATTTTTATCACTAACTCTACTTACAATACTTAGAGTTCCACCCTTATTATTAATTGTAATAGGTGTTCCGTTGATTGCATCATTTAAAGTTTTTGAAATATAAATTTGATTATTTGTGGTAATTCCAACAGTTGAAGTATAATAAATTTGATTTGCTTTTAAACCATCAGGAAGATTTCCATCATCAGCAATAATGCGAATCGATTCTCCGTTAATAAATGAATGTTGTTGTGTTAATGTAAGTGTGTTTGCTGCAATACTATTAATTCCAACAACATTTCTTCCTACAGTAAATGATTTTTCTGACGAAGATTGAGTTGAATTATAAGGTCCATAAGGCATTACAATTCTGGAAGAATAAGTTGATATTCCTCCATTTTGATAAACTTGAACAATCAGTTGCTCATTCTGTTTTGCACCAATATGATATCCGTCGATTACAACTTTTGGAGGAATATTCTCATTTGTTTCATTATAAAGATAAAGACTTGAAGTTGTACCAGCACCGGCAGATCTAAGTGTTGTAATTCCCACATCGATTGCACTAAATTCAACACTGATTTGTTCTAGTTCTATTTCTTTTGGGGGAATAATGTGGGTAATATATCCATGATCATCTTGATTGAATGCTTCTCTTCTAAATCCAGATGATACTAGTGCCTTTGCACCAAAGTTTGAGTTTGAGTTGTTGAGTGCAATATCTCCACCATTTTCAGTAACAAAGTGCTGTGCATATCCAATTGCAAAGACTGATACTAACTGTAAGAATGCATCATTAGTTGCTTTGATATGGAAATTTTCATATTCTGGTCTAAATCTTGACCTTGAATTTGTATTAAGATTTGAGACAGTATTTGAGTACTTATAATCACCAGATCCAGTATCATACTTCACAAAAGCATTATCATCTTTCTGCAATCCAATACCAGTGTATTGAGCAACAACCATTGACTTAAATCCGGTTGCCTTATCACCATCTGCAAGCAATCCACACATTCCATAAACAGAACGAAGAGAGATGTTGAAAATATATGGAGATGCTGAAGTAACTGTATCAACAACAAGATCTAATGTTGATCCCGTAACACCTGGAAGTGGATTTGTGGGTATATTTTGAACCTGATATGTAACTTGAGTATTACTTGGGACCGAAGAGATTACGTATTGTCCATCATAACCAGCAGCACTTACTCCACTAATTTGAATTGGACTATCAACACTTAATCCTTCTACAGTTTCTACAAGGTTTACTGTAATTGTTTTTGTTGGCGTAACTCCATCTCCAGAACGAATGCTTGTAATACCAACAGAAGCACCTTTTGGTCCTACAATACGATATTCGTCAATAACTGGTTGAATATCTACTGTTGCTGTTCCACCATCATAATCAGGTTGAATTTCTCTACCAGAAGAAGCACCATAGACAGCAGCAACTTTCTCATAATACATGTCCAGATCAGTTCTGGCTGCCCAATTAGGACTTGTTTCGTCATAGGTAAGAAAATCATCTTGAATTCTTACAGTATTTACACCATCAGCATATTCAAATCCTGAGAGTTTGTGGTGTGAGAAGTTTGGAACAAAGATATTTGAAGTGTAGTCCTTATAGCAAGTTCCGTTTGGATCTGCATCAAGAATAGTAAACTGCCAAATATAACATCCACCAGTTACTCTAAAAACACAAGATCTTTCAATATTATCATTTTCTGGATTTGGAACATATGTGGGACGAATTCTTGTTTTACGAAGATCCATACCAACAATGGATGTTCCTCTTGGAATAACCACACCACCATAAACAGAATTTAATTTGTAGAGAGTATTATCAGGAGATGCTAGATTAAAATTGGTGTCTAGATCCCATTGAGTAAGATCTGTGAGACCTGTGATCCCGCTTCTTTCTGAGTAAGTTCCTGTGCTTGTTGGAATATATCCTGGTCGGTTATCTACAATGTGATCACCTGGATATAAGAGAATAGTGGTCTTATTAAATCTATCATTACCTAAACCGCGCTGATATGAGAATCTTGCTGATTCAATCAGTGCTCTTTGAATAGTTTTAAACGGTCTTGTTAGACTATTTCCAGAGTTTTCAATACTATCAGTAGAATCAAGACTGCTTGGATCAACGTAGAGAATTGTTCCTCTTGCAGACTTCAAGAAATTTTCCAGGCGTGAAAGACCCATCTTATTAATACTTATAGTTTCCGTTATAAGTTATTTATCATACAACAAAACCTCCACGAAGGAGGTTCTGAAGTCACACTTTTTGGGTCACTGTGACGAATTTGTATCGTCTTGATTATTATACCACTTCTCTTCTTTCCACGTCAATCTTTTCTTCAGGTTCTTATCAAATACCATCAAGTATCTATGTTTCCTGCTACGGTCTCTCCATTCACCTTCTAGACCCTTTACAGAACCTCTAGAGTGCTTGGTTCCATCAGCATAGTAAAAGTCTTTCTTTGAGTCTGTTAACCCATAGTAACTAAAATTACAAGCTCTGTATATAACTCCAGAGTGGTGATTAGAGTCAGCATAACTAAGAATACAACGAACGCGGGCATCTTTTCGGAACCTTTTGATACAACGACTGACGAACCAAGATGTAATGTTATACTCTGTCTTTTGGAGATCTGGATGAACACAAAGTCTTGAAAGTTCATAGAGACCTTCTTGTTCGTGTCTTTCCAACCCAAAAGCACCAACTGCTATTTCTGGGACGGGGATCTTAGTAAACACGCAACAAGCGCGGCACCCACCCACATGGAGAATATCAGTAGAGGAAGAGGAAAATAACCCGTAATTATATCCACTTTTAAAATCCTTAGACTCGTCTTTAAGATAATGATAGGTATAAAGAAGATTTTTTATTTCTTCCTTACCTACCCTATCTATAAAGTAATCGGTTTTCATCTAAGTATTTTTACTCACTTTGTTTGCATTCCATCATATATTCTACTGTAGTTGCTACATCATTCATAGCATCACGAAGAAATGGTTGTTGTCCCGATTCTTGCTTAAGAATAGGTCTTGAATCGTCGGTAAGAATCCAACGCCATTGCTGCATAGATTCACAATACCAGAGATTGATTTTCATTTTATAGTTTTATAAGAACTAAAGCCCCCATTCGGAATCGAACCGAAAATCTTCCGCTTACAAGGCGGATGCAGTAACCGTTATGCTATAGAGGCATCAATCAGCAGGCATCATTTCTGGATTTTCCAGTTCAACTTCAAATAGCATTGGATGACACTCTTCATCTATAAGATAGAAAGATGATTTGTATAAGTCCTCTGGTTCAAAGCGTCTTTCTTTATCTGCTAATTCTATGAGTTCCAGATCGTACATAAGACTATCTGCAACATCATCAAAAGTAAAAGGAACTTGATTTATAAAGTACATCAGAACCAATTGGGTTCCTCTATTGTACCAGCAATATCTTGCATCAATACGGTACTTCATAGGATGTTCCTACTTTTGATTATTTAGAGGTTAAACCTCATACCCGTGGACAGATTCGAACTGTCGCTTGAACGATTTTAAGTCGTTTGCCTCTTCCGCTGGGCTACACGGGCATAAAAATCACCCTTTGTAGGTGATAGGATTATACTTCAGAAACTCAAAGAATGTCAACTTCATTTCTTTATGCGACATTCCACAGTGTTTTGCTGCTTCTGGAAGATTCATTTTAGAGTAAAACAAACCATCATTTGCTTCTTTTACGTTCTGAGGGGTTGTTTTGACTGGTTCCTCTTTGAGGTTTTTATGTGAGATTTTGTATAGATTCATACTTTTTCAAAAAAGTATCGTGTGAGATTTTTACCGGAGAAATTTTTGGACCAAAAATGGAACTTAAAGTGGATTTGCGTATGAGAGAGTGCTTTCATCAACTGTGTTACGTACATAGTCTAACACATTCATAAACTCATCAACCGTATCGCAGGACACTTTTTTTTCTGACCCCTCACTGGAATACAGATACACAGTACGCTTCAGCGGATCAACCACGCAACGTGTCAGGTACTCGTCTTGCATTTGGTTCGTTTCGTGATTACCCAGTTATCATAGCAGGGTCAGGTCAGGGCGTCAAGGGGGGTTATGCCAGTTTTAAAGTGGTTGATCCAACACCAACAACAGATATAGTTAAATTAGATCCAACAACACTAATAGTGAGTTCATTTCCACCGACAGAAACATTTCCTGTTACTGCAACATTTCCCACAAATCTTGCCGCCAAGGTAGCACTTGCACTTTTTTGAACATGTAATTGATATCTGGTATCAGGACGAGTTCCAATTCCAACAATACTTTCTACATATTCTCCTTGCTTACCATTATTATCAAAAACTTGAAGAATTGGTTCTGGCTCAGTTGCACCACCAGCACCTATTGATGTATAATCACCAATTAAAACAAGATCTTTAAAGTAATTTGAAACATTATCATCAATAAAAACTCCCCAGTCTCCACCAGTTACAGGAGAACCAGGAGATCCATAGTAAAATCCATAAGAATTATTTGCAAGTGTTGGATTTGAAAAAGCAAATCCAAATTCATCAACTACTCCCCAACTAACTCCAATACCCTGAGTTCCTGTAAAAGGATCTGCTCTAAAGTGCCATGCATTATCTAATCTGGTGTTATTAAGTGTTGTTGTTCCGGTAAAAAGATATGGTTCGGAATGAACTGATGCGTGCTGAGTAACAGCACTTGCAATTCCAACAACAATATCAATAGATTTATAAAAACTAGGAGATTGTTGAATCCCAACTATCGCAAGTTTTCCTGTCGCTAAGCTACCAACATCTGCAGGATCTTCTAACGTAGTATGTCTTCTTGCATACTCATAATCAGAACCATTTGAGGTGATTATTGTTATTGGATATGGATCTGATGGTAATTCTGGAGGTTCTACCTTAATAAGTCCAATATTATAATCTCTTGTAGTTTCAATCATATATTCACTCCTTTATGTCGTAATGATATCCAGCAATAGATCTTTGAGAATTATCTCCAGGATAATCTTCAATTGTTCCCTCATATTCGGGAATAAGTTTTTCAGTATCTTTTCTTTCGGCCATAATGTAATAGAAACAATCAATCGGCATACCTCCTTTTGCCTGGAGATACACTTTCTCATCATCCCATCTTTTAATAATTACATCCTGATGAGCACCAATAGCAGTCAGATTAACTGTAATCGTGTTAATATCAACAAGACCTTTCCAATATTCTGGTAGAGAAATTTCAGTTCTATTTTTAACTCTTCCTCGAATATAAACTGCCGCTTCCGGTCCTTCTACACAAGTATGAGTCAGTCTCCAACCTTGTTTAGTTGGGTGAGGAATATCAAAATTTTTCTTTCTATGTAACTTATGTCTTCCACAATGAGATTCTACTGTTCCTTGTGCTTTTATATTTAAAGCTGATTTAATTTCTCCCCCAGCAAGAATACTTGCATTTACATCTAAATTATCAAAAATAGCAGCATCTCCAATAACTGCAAGTGAATATGGAGAATGATTTGTTAATGAACCACAATAACCTAAGACTCCAGGAATAATTGGAGTAGGAGAATCACTATTATCTAAAGGACCAATCATCGTGGTTGCCCAGATGTTTGGGAATGCTCTATCTGCTCCTTGAAGATTTGGACCTTGTTGATAGGCTGCCCCACGAATACAAGCAGGACCTCTTCCAAGAATTTCTGGTTTTGAAGGATCTTTTGTACAATGAAGTTGACCATGAATCAACTCAAAATCACTAGAACTTGACATAGATTATAATGGAAATTGTTTTGCTAATTGTGCTAAGTTTCCTAAAATCGGAACTGATGGTCCTTTAAGAGCACTCGTTGAAGTCATCTTCTGAATGCTACCACCAAATATTTTCATAATATTTATTGCTGTTTGTTGCATCTCTCCATCAGTGTACAAACTGAGAGACTCATTCGCGTTTACTGTAAATTTTTTAGTCTCTACGTTTACACTTTCATTGGAGATAATATTGATGACTCCTTTAGTTGGATCAGGTCCACGAGCAATCAAATCAATATTCTCTGCCTCCATTCTAATTCTTCCTTTTGTTTGAATTAGAATATCACTTGATTCTGCATTCACCCAAAAACCAACTTGGTCTTTTGGAATATCATCTCCACATCCAACTTGATAACGACCCCTACAACGATGAGTCATCCATCGTCTTCTTGGTTCCGTTTGATCGATTGCAATGTACTCAAGAGACTCCTGCCCTTGAATCATCACTGAAGATTTAACTTGGTCTGGATGAATATGCCCAAAAGAGAGCATACCATCCTTTGTTCCTGTTCTTTTTGTTTCGTAATTTTTAGATTTCGTCATCGTGGTACTCTATCAAACTCTGTTTTTGGTGCAATTTTTCCTACACAATCAACAACACTAACTAGTTGAACTCCATCTGGAATATCAAATAATGCTTGCTCATCAGTAATTGGAGTAGCACTTAATACTGGATATAATTTTGCATTATAACCTGTTTGTGATTCAATTACAATCTCTGGAAGATCGGTATATCCACATCCTTTTGAAAGAACTTTAATTGATACAATTTCTCCTCTTTCATTTATTTCTAATTCAACTTGAGATCCATTTTCAGGAACAACCCTTGCAATATCTCCAGGCACAAATCCAAATCCACCATCTTCAACATAAATGTTATCTAAACACATCAGAACTTTATATGTAGGTGCTGAAGGAGGTGGGGCAGGAGGTACAGGAGGTATAGGAGGTACTGGTGGAACAGTGGGAACAGGAGGAATAGGTGACTTATGAATCACTGCAACCTTTTGTTTTACAACTCCTCCTGGTCCAGTTGCAGTTAAAGTATAAGTTGATGTACTTGTTATAGTTAAAGTTCTCTTACCTTCTTTAGTTACTGTACCAATTCCTTGATCAATCTCCACACTTGTTGCATTAGTTACTTGCCATAGCAAATCAAATTGTTCATCGCCAGTGACTTCATACTTTGAAGATACAAAGTTTACAGAAGGTGGTCTTGCTGGATCTGGAACTGGTGGATCTGGTGGTAAAGTCGGTACTAAAGAAATAGTAACCCGTGAAGTTTTGGTTCCACCAGGTCCTGATGCTGTTAGAACATAGGTCTTTGTTTTTTCTATTAAAACTTTTTGAGTTCCTCTCAAGGAAAGATTATTTCCAACTTCTGTGATATTAACTGTAGTAACGTTTTCTGTTGACCAAAAGAGAGTTACTTCTTCAGGAGAAGTTATAAGATACTTAGATGCAGTAAATGTAACAATTGGAAGTTGTGGTGATGGATCATTAGGATCTGGAGCTGGATCAGTTTTTCTGCCGTTTCCACCTTTACTACCATCAGGAGCAGGAAGATAACCTCTCCCAGGAGAAGTGATAACAATATCTTTTACTTCAAGACCACCTTTTGTTCCTTTTTTTGTTCCACTATATGGTCTTGTTCGAACAAATAATTTTCCACCAGATCCATTTCCACATTCATCAATTAACTGAGCAAATGGTGGTTTTAGATAATTAAATCCAGGATTCTTAATATCAAAACCTATAATTGAACTTGAATTGGGACTTATAATAGCATTTGCCATTGCTCCCATTCCCATTCCACCAAAAAATTGAACTTTTGGTGGACCGCAAGGTTGAGGATTTGTTGGACAGGGAGCAGGAGTTGAAGGTAAAGCATCGGGAACCTCAAGATTATTTACCTCTTTAATCAACAATTCTCTCTGATATCCATCACCATCTTGAAAATAAAAAAGTTGGTTTGGATCTTTGGATGCAACACAATTCGCCTCACTACGAGTTACATCATTAATTCGCATTCCGTCTTTATCATAGAATGAAACGCGAATTGGATCATTAGGTTTTCCTTTAAAAACCTTTCTTGTCTTATTTTGTCTATCTACACAAGAGTCTCTATACTGGTCTGCCATATTAAATTACTATAAATCTAAACTATTAACCGCTTCTTGTCTTTGTTCCGGAGTAATGTCTCCATTCCACCAATCAACTCCACCACTATTAGAAGTATTTACATATGAAGTAGCGGGAGTTTGACTTGTTCCAACACTTTTACCTGATCCAAAAGATCCAGGTTGTGATGTTGCCTCCACTGCATCGCCAGTATTTCCAGAAGTTTCTGATGAATCACCAGAACGACTAATTTCATTCTGTGTTGGACACGCTTTGTCATCATCGCACTTAAAGAAGTTTAGGATTCCAGTTACAAAATCAATTGCATTGAATAAACTATCTGCTAAGTTTGTAATTTTTCCTACAGCATTACCTAAAAAAGAATTGATTGCACCTATTGCAGAAGAAATTGGATCAGTAATACCTCTAAGTAAATCTGCAAGAAAATCTTCAACAATGCACATAGGTCCATTAACATACTTATCAATTAATCCTAATAACAAACTTCCAACTGTTTTTGCAAGACCTCTTACAATTTTTGCAAAAGCACAGGATAAACCATTAATTCCTTTACCTAAACCATCTAAAAATGAAGGCATTTCTCCAGGAAATAAAAATGGGAGAACTTTTTTCACATTATTTTGAATCTGATTCAATACCCAACCACGAACTCTTCCCATAATATTTTTTGCATAACCAGCAATATCTGTAGTTGCAATGCTGACTATTTTCTTAATTGTCTTTCCAGGTTCAACATCTTCATTTATCAAAGCATCAACTGCAGAATTGATATTTGAAAATCTTTTAATCGTTGATATTGCGTTCTGAAGATTTTTAATGACTCTTTGTATTCCTTTAGAATCACCGTTATCAGACTTACAAGGACTTGCCACTGCATATACTTTCCCAATATCATCTTTATACTGATAAGCAAATTTTGTAATTTCATCAGAACCAAGTGCATGTGGCATATCAACTGCACGTTGAAGCACTTTTTGTCCTTGAGGTGATAAAACGCTACTTGTCATAGTTTAATTTGGTGGTAAAGTCCCATTCTCTATTATGTATCTCTCTTTTTCCAATTCTGCTACAATTTCTGGGTCAGTGACTACATCACCAACTTGTGGACCTGCTGCTTCTCTTGCTGCTGTTCTTTGTCTTAATTCATTTAAGGTATATGGAATGGACTGTGCAACTTTATATTGAGTGCTGGCATAACCAGGTCTTTTTATATTTTTAATTGCAATCAAATAATCAGGAACATAAGCAGCAAGTTGTGGTGTTGTTCCTTTGTAGGTATCATTAAAAAGTTGAAGTCCACCAATCTCATCTTTTGGTTGTTGCTTTGGAACTTCGTTATTTGAGTTTATTAAAATACCATCAATATAAGGTTCTTGCCCCGCCATTCCATCAAGAAAAATACCAGTAACTATTGTTCCAGCAGAAATAGTAGGTGTATCAATAAATCCACCAAGTCCAGATCCTGCAGTCACTGGCATAATCACATTTGCCATAGGTAATTGTTCATCGGGAAGATCTTGAGTGCTTCCTGAATGTAATCCAAAATATCTCACACGATAACGATAACCCCAACCTTTTTGGTCCTTTGGATCAAAATGTGCTGCCTCAATATTATCTTGCCAAGAAGCACTAGAAACAACTCTACCAAACCATCTCGGTAAAGAGGAGGCTGCATTTAAATCAAAATTACCAGAATATGCATTCATTAGTCTTCATATATCCTACATTCTAGTGCATCAGGATGACCATCACAATAAAGTTCTAAAGGTGTTGGATCATGATCATCATCTGGGTGATTGATCTGATATTTTTCAAGAGAATCTAATTCATTTTCCAAATGACGACGACGTTGCCCATTTGTATTAGGGTTGTCTAATTCATCTCGATCATTATTAATGTGCTGCTGAAGTGACTTTTCCATTTTAGGACGATTTTCTTCCGATTGAATCTCTCACTAAATTGAGTCTTGTATAACAACTATTTTTTGTTATACGATGACACACATCCGATATCATATATATACCACTTACTTTCTCACTTACAAGTTTTGTTGTATTACTTGTAATCTCAGGAAAGTCGCAATGAACTAAATCTCCTGCACGAAGACTAAAATCTCCAGGAATTGCAATCGAAAGTTTAGTTGAAAAGAGATTATTATATCTCATATAAGACTGCCTCAAAATCTCATCATTATTATAGTTTACATAAGTTGATTTTGGAAGTTGATCTAATAATGTTTTGCCCGGAACAAGAAATCCTTGATCATCAAGTTTATAAGATATTCTTGCTTCTTGCTCTTGAATATTTAAGAATTTTCCAATTACTGGTTGTTCCTTTCCGCCATTATTAGTTACTTTAAATTGCTCTTTAGAATCAAATTGATTCTCACGATATGCACTCTCATAAGTATTCATTCCTTTTAATTTAGTTTTTGATTGAGAACCAGTTTGAAGAATATTTTTTAAATCAAGAGAACTTACAAAAGAGTATTGTAGGATCTTTGCATCATAAGTTGGTGGAAGATCAATTAGATTATTAAAGATAAGTTTTTTCTTTGGTTTTTGTTCGAATAATTTATCAATTGATTTAAACTTATAACCATCATAAGTTTCATAAAAAAGAAATCCTGCAAGTTTTCCTTTTGAATCTTGAACGTCGGGAACTGATCTTGGTCCTAACCAAGTACATTGGTAAAAAGGTTTGGTTGTTGTTGGTAAAACACTTAAAGAATTTAAAGTCGTATCAATATCAAGTTTCTTTGTTGTTTTTAATGTTTCTGTTAGTATCTTTTCAATAGTGTCTGATATTTTACCATCATATCTTTTAATCACTCTAAAAGGAACCAACTCATTGTTCACTGCCTCTGCTGTAAAAAGATCTAAGTCAAAAGTAATTTTATTAGTTGTTCCTGCAGTTTGCGTTGGTACTTTTAGAACTAAATGCTTTTCTCCAAGAAAAGATAAAGTTGTATCATATCCATCAGTAATTTTGAGATTAATTTTTTCACCAGTTGTAAGTTTAATTCCTTGTTCTTCTACAACTGCAGAACCTTCATCTTTTCTATATCCAGTATCAGCAAAAGTTGCAGATGCCCTTATACTATTATCAAGAATACTTTCATAATAGTTTAGTTCTATAATACCACCCGCCAAGTCTAACTTTGGTCTTCCATAGTTTGATTCAATCTCAAATAAATTAACTTGTGACTGACCACCTTGTGCTGCAATATTCGCGGGCATTTTTTATCCTCTACTTAAACTTAAATCCATATTACTATTTACAGCAACTGGAACTGGGAATGCAATCATTTTATTTCCACCACCAGAAACCGGAACTTGTCTTTCAATAATCATAGGTTGAATAGCGATCATCATTCCACCTCCGGGAGTTTCATAAGAAGCAAAGGAGTTTGGAATTGCTCTATTTGGTTTTGATGGTCCAATGAGACCACCTCCTTGCATATTTTTCCTTGATATATCTGGTTGTGTTGGAGTTGATCCAATTTGAGATCCCTCTGGAAGTTTATATTTTTTCATCAAATCATTAAATTGTTGTTGTGTTATCTCTGTACCATCTTTATTATAATATTTCTTTTTAGAATTTCCAAAAAAATCTTTGCCCATTTGAATGCTACCAATACCAGGAACTGTAATTGGTTTATCTCCAAGTTTTAAATTTACTGAACGTCTTTCTAGGTCTCTTGCCTGCTCAAGCGTTAATCTTCCTGTACTTGATTTTGGTTGTACTGCTTCTGTTGGTTTAGGTGCAGTTGGAGCTCTATAAAATGCTCCGCCGGGGGGAGTCATCCCACTAGCTGGATAAGATTGCAATAATTGATCGGGTGTTGCTTCCCAAGAAAATCTTGCTCTACTACTAGAATTTGATAGCACTCTTCCATTATCCATCATAACTCCAACGTGGCCTCGAAGGCCATCATTTGCATCATAGACCCAAACATCTCCAGGTTTTGCATCTCCAGTAGAAACTCTTTTCCATCCCTTTCTATCTAATCCATAGATTACCTGATCTGTAGATTGGGCACTTCCCCAAGGAGTAGAAACTCCTGCTTTAGAAAAAACTTTATTTACAACCCAAACACAAGAAACATTTCCACCTCCAGGACCAGAACTTGTGTCTAATCCTTTTAGATTTTTAGCTGCTTGAAAAATTTTATTCCCTATTTCGCCACCGGTTTCTTCAGAAATCTCCGCATCTACTTTTCCAATAGTTCCAGTCAACTTAACATCAGTAGATTGCTGAAATACATGGTCTCCAACTGCAACTTCTCTAGTTCTTCCAGGTTGACTTGTTCTAGTGCTCCTATTTGAAAAAAACACTGAACGAACTACATAATCAGCATCTCTTTCATTCAAACCAGATTTAATCAAGTTTTCCTTAAATTTTTCTGGATCATTTCCACCATCTTTAATTGCAGAAGATAATGCAGATCTTCCAGAAACAGAACTAGTTCTGTTAAAGTTACCATCTGCATAAGGAGAAAATTGACTGGGCGCAAAAAGAATATCTCTAATTGTAACCTGATCTTTGTTTTTTCCCCTAATACCAAATTGACCAGGAGAAGCTGTTCCAGATTTAATTAATCTATATCTATTCAAGATTACAGAAAGAACAGCTGCTTTACCTAAACCACTTTGATTTCCAGATTCTGCTTGAATCATTCTACCTAATGCATCAACATCTTCTGGAGCTAGTCCAGACATAGAAATGGATGTAATAGAGCCTCCACCACCATCAGCACCTCCTCCTCCGCCACCTCCACTCCCAGGTCTTTCACCACCACTCTTCATTTGAAGTTGCTTTTCAATACTTTGAATTGCTTCATTTACTCTTTGATCTATAGTAGGACCAATAAGTTTTGCAAGCATATCTCCAGTATTTACATCACCATAAGTTCCTCTTAATCCTCTTGAAGGAATTGTACCACCTTCAGCAAATGCTCCAATTTGAGATCTTAAAGAACTCATACTCTTACTTGTTCTTTGATTTGCAAGAGTATCTGCAATATATCCAATACTATCAAAGAAAGCCTTAAAGACTTTTTTGTCTGGTTTTTGACCCAGAGCCATATCAATACCAGAACTCATTACACCAAGAATTCCTTTTGCAAGAGTTTCGTCAGACTTTAATGTGCCCGACATTTTTTTCAGTGTATCAAATGCACTTAAATCTTTCTTTTCTTTTCCTAGGTTAGCCAACCAACCACCAGCAGGTCTTGTATATTTCTTACTAGGATCTTCTGGTTTAGCATAGAACTCTTTAACTTTCTTTTCACCACCAACATCCTTACCTGGTTGTGTTTTTGGTATTGTAACTCTTGGTGGTTTTCTTCTTGTTGGAGTAATCGTTCTTCTTTTTGGTCCTCCTACTGGTCTTCCACCTCTTGTAGTTCCACCACCTTGATATCTTTTAACAACTTTTCCTCCACGAGAGAACATTGGAACATATGGAAAAAATGCTTTAATAATATCACGAATTAAAAGAACAACATCAATACCCATACTTACCAAACCAAATGCAGCTGGAACAGCAGCACCAACTCCTGTTAATGCAAGAATTGCAGACCCTGCTGCTAATCCATCAAGAGTTGCTGAAATGGAAGCAAGTGTTCCTCCAATTTTATCTCCAGATTTAAATCTTGCAAAAGCGTCAGCAGTACCAACAGCAGCACCAAGTCCAGGAACTGCAGCACCTGCAAACTTACTTAAAGGACCTTTGAGTTTTGCAAAAGGACCTTTAAAAATATTATTCCACCATCCAGGAACCTTACCACCTTTACCAGTAGTTACTTTTGGTTTTCCGCCCGGTTTTTTTCCACCTCTTCCTTGTGTTACTTTTGCTGCAGGTTTTCCCGCAGCAGGTTTTTGCCCTTTCCTCTGTTTTTTAAATTCATCAACAGCAGCAAGACCTATATCAAGTCCAACAAGTCCAGCAATAATAGAAGCATTTACAAAAGTATTGAACTGCTTTTCTAACTTATCAAACTCCTTTTGATAGTTTCCACCAACTCCTGCTTTTGCTGATGCTATAAATCCAAGTGTTTTATCTTTTAAGTCTCCACCAAACTTCACCAAACTCATGAAACCATTAAAAAGACTACCAAATAATCCTTCAGCAAACTGATAGATTCCACCTACAATTTTTGCAAACCCTTCAAGTTTTGGTAGAAACTCTATAATTTTTGGAAGCAACCATCCAAGTGCAGTAAAGAAAAGAAATCTTTTTACACGATCAAAAAATCCTAAAGAAGGTAATCCAAGTGATGGAAGTTTAAATCCTTTTAATTTTGGAGTTTCTAATTTCTTTTCTGCTTCATCAAAGTCTTGTTTTTCTTTACCCTTTCTTTTGACCTCTGCTTTTTTTTGGGAAACTATAAGATCTGATTTTAAAAATTTATCTATATTAACTAACTTATTATTTGCATCGCTCGCATCTTTAGATTGTCTTGTTGCTAATAAACCCTTTGAGAGTGGAGAAGTCTTTGCAAGAATATTAGACTTTCCAATCTTTGTAATTGCTGAAGACTTTGATGATGCTAGTAGTTTTGAAGGATTTATGATTTTCGCCATTTACTTATCCCACCAACCCATAGATACTTGCATTCATTGCTCTATCATTATTTGGAGCAGTTGCAGAGAACTCAGGAACTTCTGATCCACCACCAAGACCTGCTGATCTTGCTCTTGATCCTCCTGTAGACTGTGTAATTGGCGGAAGAGTAATCATACCACCAGATCCTGATCCAGAAGAACTGTAAGGAGTGATTTGAGGCCTATTTAAAGCACCTTGTTTAAATGGAGTAGAATTGCTGTCGGTCATTGCGACCAAACGATCAATTAATGATGGTCCCCCAAGACGAGACACTGTATCTACGGGAAGTACATATTCTCCACGTTGAAGTCCAGTTAATTGAGTATCTGCAGTTCCACTAATATCCATACCAGTATTAGAATTAACCAGTCCTCCACCTTGTTTTTTATTGATTGATAAACCACCAAGAAGATTTGTAAATAAACCACCAACTACACCAGGTTTTAAATTTGGTTTTGAATTTGGTTTTGAATTTGGTTTTGTTGGTGATTGATTAACTTGTGGGTGCCTATAATATATTAAACTTTGAGTATTAGGCCACCAGGATCTAGCTTGTTCTGGAGTATTTAAATTACTAAAAGTTCCTTTAGATGTTGAATTGTTTGCAATTCTACCATCTGGCATCACTATACCAATATGACCATATGGTTCTTTTCCACTACCAGGTGGATCTCCCGTATCTTTCCATATTACAATATCACCTGGTTTTCTTTGTTTTTCTGAAACCATTAAAAACTTTTTAGATAAAAATGATTGAATATCTGGTACATAATTTGGTCTCATAACTGAACCCCAAGGTACAGATATTCCCGCTCTTTTATAGACTTCATTAATTGCAGGAGCACATCCATTTTTTGCATCTCCACCCCTAGATGCATAACTCCAATTTTCTTTCATTAAAGATGATGCAGACTTTGTTAGATCTGTTGATTGTCTTTTGAGAGATCCACCAACAATACCCCCATCCTTAAACTTTGAAATCATTCCACCACTTGAAAATCCACCACCAAATCCAGGAAATCTTAAATTACTCATAGCAACAGATCCTGGTTTTCTTCCTGCAAGATACTGAGGAATGTTTAAAGGTTGTCCAGTAGTTCTATCAATATATCTTTGACCAATATCTTGTTGATCTCTTTCTGTTAAAATTGCTTCACCAGTTTTTGCAGCAATCAGAGTATTATCTTGACCAGCACCGGAAATTGGAACACCACCATAAAAATCCATTCCTCCCATTCCACCAAAAGGAGTCACTCCACCCATTTTGAAAGAAGGGATCATTCCACCAAGATTGAGTGTTGGAACTTTAGTGTTTGCTGCTTGATCAGTAGATTGTTTTGCTTGATCTAATTCTGGATTTGATGATGGTATTAATCCTGCTTCTGGAGAGGGTTTATCGGTAAATAAATTTCCAATTTCTCTGCTAACTAAAGGTGCTGCGGCAAATGCTAAGAAAGAAAGTTTTTTATTTTTACGAATGAATCCAAATATTTTTGGAATGCTCATTGCAAGTGCAACAATCATTCTCGTTACACCTTTCAATAATCCACGAACTAATTTTCCAAAACCAGTTCCAAATAAAATGTAAAGTCCTGCAAGAGCGGGCCAATGGTCTGTTAAAAATTCTATAAATGAATTAAATTTATTTTGATTCTCCTTATCACTCATCCAATCCATGAACTTGGTAAATGCTCTACCAAGTAATGTGAAGAATACAAACCTCCAGATACGATCAATGATTGCTTGAAATGGAGACAACATCTTTTTAGTTGTCGATACAATTCCAGCAACACCTTTTTTAAATCCTTCTAATGTTGATTCTCTTTTTCCTCTTTTTTCTGTTTCTTTTTCTTTTCTATCTTCGTCTGCTTGTTTTTGATCGAACTTAAACTTGGATCCTAAAGTTTTAAGAATAGAATCTAATGTTTTTTTAATCCCATCAAAACCACCACTTTCCACTAAAGAAGTTGTAGATGAAGGAGCAATTGATAGTGTCTTTTTAGTTCCTTTGAGTAATTTTGTTGTTGCTACTTTACTTGCAGTTATCTTTTCTTTCTTTGGACTAAATCTACCTTTCTTTCCACGAATTCTTTTTCTTTCGTTTGCAAGTAGTGCAAGTTCCTCTTGAGGTAACTTTTTTGAACCAGCAACAATTGCTTCTTTAAGGAGGGTTAGATAAGTATCATAATCGATGTCGAAAACATCCTCAAGACCCAGTAGCCTTAAAATTCTTTCATCGATTTTTTCGGATACTGATCTCATTTATCGCTGTTGTTGCTGGTGTTTGAGTTCTTCTTCTTCCAGATGCTGTTTCAACAAAATCACATAAATGTCCCTTTCCCAAGGCATCATATTTTCAATCTCTGTTAATGAATATTTATGATACTGCATCAAAGAAAAATTTAACCTGAAGTAACTCTCCAGGTCCATATGACTCATTCCTATTCGAAAAAACTTGAGAGACCCTCTAACGTCACTTCACTTTCAACTTCAGTCACTGGATTTTTAATTTTAATTTTATGAGATAGTTTAGGCATCGTCTCAAAGAACTTTTCAATCTCTTTGAACTGTGAGGAATTCATTTGGTCCAAAAACTCAACCAATTCTTTTTTAGTTACATCAGAAGTAGACCATACCTCATCTTCTGTATAAATTTTATCAATACAAGATGAGATCAAATCAAATGATTGATCCATTGTATTATCAGCAGAAAGATCAAAGTTACTCTTAATAAACTGATCAAGTGATGGATACTTCATTTCCATCATAATTGAATCATCAAGTTTAATTTGCTTATTATGGTCTGGATTTTTTTGAACTTTAATATCGTCTACATTAATTTTCACAGGAACTTGAGTTTCACCATCGTCAGGACAGATGATATTAACCTCGATTTCCTCTCCCACTGACTTTCCGCGAATATTCAAGAAAAGAAATTCAATATCAAAAGTTGGAAGTGATTCTACTTTAATTCCTTTTGTCTCAATACAATTTTTAATAACAGTTTTAATCGCATTAGTAATCTGTTTTGTATCTTCAGACTCCAATGCAATGACTAGTAGTTTTTCTTCTTTTACAAGAAAAGGTCTGTACTTAATTGTTTGTCCAGTTGAAGGCAACTCAAGTTCATAAGTTGGTGTAGAAATTTTAGGTAAAGGCATAATATCCTATAAAAGTTTCAGTGTGACTATTTATTACCTCACTACCGGGTTCCTAACACCAATTCCACCAAATAAGTCTGCATCTCCTCCCTGACCGGGTGGAACAGTAAATTGTCCAGGAACAGGTGCAAGTTGATAGTCAAGATCAAATGGTCGCGTTTGTGACTCTCCTATTATTTGTGCGCTAGAAAGATTTGGAACCCCAGTAGCTGGCGTTTGTGATGGTTCAGTTTCTGTGCTTACAACACTTATATTTTTCATAAGATATCTATCATAAGAAAAAGCAACAGTGCATTTGAGTAATTGCGAACTATCATAAGAAACAGGCATTGAATTTATAGAAATTGGAAATGCATTAATAAACTCATATGATAATTTTGCTCCAGTGTGAGGTCCATTCGTTTCTTTATCTTTTCCTACATTTCTTTGTGCATTTCTTTCAAATTTATCAATAAAAATAGTTGTTTTGTAAGTTTGTGGAAATTTAAATCTAATAAAATGATTCTCTTCATTTGTAGATATTTGTTCGCCGGAAATAAATTGTATCCACCTTTCAAAAAATCTAATCTGATCATATGTTTGATTTACATAAAAAGTAAAATCTATGCGATCATCATAAAGTCTTCTATATGCATGTCTCTGTGTAATTCCAGTATAATCATCATTTAACTCTTGAGTGGTTAATGATGATCCGGGTAATGATGCTTCAGAACAACTTATCAATAAAAGTTCACTAGATCCTGGAAGTCTTGAATCTAATTTTCCCATAAAATCATATAAAGTACCGTCAAATATACTTGGAAAATTTCGAAATTTTTCTAAACTAATCCAAACTTGATAATGTGTTGTAAGTGCTGGTTGAAGTAGTCTCGATTTTAAATCAATTCCAGCACTATAATTTTTTGGTGCAGGAGATGATGGTCCTGTTGTACTTGAAGACGGAAATCCATTACCAGGACTTGTTCCTGTTCCTGATGTGGTTTGAGTTGGAACTTGTGGAACTCCTGGTGCTGGAAATGGTGCAGTTTCTGTACCTGGAGTTGGAGGTCCATAATATCCTGGTTTCTCATTTCCATAAGAGGAAGGTATAAATGAATCGACTGATAATCGTACAGTCATCTATAAATACTTTTACTGTTATATTATGTATGCTGGAAATGGCGGAAAGCATTAAGAGTATCTACAAACCATCTTATCCAGAAAAATATCAAGGTGATGCGAACAACATCATTTGCAGAAGCAGTTGGGAACGCAAATTTTGTTATTACTGTGACCATAATCCAAGCATTATATCTTGGGCATCGGAAGAATTTTGTATAGGTTATGTGTCTCCTGTGGATGGTAGACCACATCGTTATTTTCCAGATTACTTAATTAAAGTTAAAGAACAATCTGGAAAAATAAAGACTTATGTAATTGAAGTGAAACCAAAGAAACAAACAGTTCCACCAAAACAAAAATCAAGAGTGACTAAATCATACTTGTATGAATGCAAAACTTATGCAGTTAATCAAGCAAAGTGGAAAGCAGCAGAAGAGTTTTGTAAGGATAGGATGATAGAATTCAAAGTCATCACAGAAGAGGAGTTGTTTAACTGATGTCGGAAGGTTTTGGTAAGTACGTAGGAACAGGAACTGTAAGAACCAAAGAACTTTTTCGGAGAATTGAAAGAGAAGGTGTCTCCGATCCTGAAGATATTATGCTAATCATTATGGATATTTTTAAGGAAGAAGTCTTGTATCCAGAACCAGGAAAGTTTTATACCTTTCTTTATAACCCAAAGACACCAGAGATTGAGTATGACCAACATCCATTGATTGCTTGTACTTCCTTAGAGAAATGGGGGTTCAAAGGTATGAATTTTCATTGGAGACAATCAAGACAATACACCTGGGAAGAAGTTGCAGGAAAACTTCACGTTGTTAAGTATAATGAGTTAGATGAATTAATTTCATTGCAGTATGGAAAATTCCGTCTAAATAAATAAAAACTCCTTATCAATGTCTCATACTCTACAAATAATTGAGATACTTAATCCTCTTGTAAGTAAGGAGGAGTTCTGATGGCGGGACAAAACTATACTTGGCAAGTATCTTCGCCAAATATTGGAACGGGAGTAGGTGTTATAAGTTCAACATATAATATAAATGGCAAAAATCCACTTACTACAATAACCGAAAATAATCCATCGGGTTATGTTAAAGTTTTTCCAAATAGTACTTCAACTAATTTTAATATCAAAAATCTTGAATATGCAATTCAGACTGATGGTAAAATAACTTATAGAGTTCAAGACGGAACACAAAGTCCACGACAATTTAATAGTCTTCAAGAACTAGCAGCTGGCCGAGGTAGTTGGGATGGAACAACTACTGAACAAGTTAAAACTCAAATGAATGGTATTTTATCAACAACAGCACAATCAAAAGGTATTACACCAACTTCACCAACACCACAAGGTCCAGATCAGCAAGCAGCAATACCAACAGGAAAAACAGAAACAGTTCCATCAATTGAAACAGTAACTACAGGTAAACAACTTAAAATAGCACCAGACTCTGGACTAACTTATCCTCTTAATAGAAAATCAACTCAAGACAGAATTAAGTTTCAAGCATATAAAATACTACCAAGAACTGGTCAAAGTCAAGTATCATCTGAAATAAATCTAAACTTTAAATTTGGACAAAGAAATTATGAAAGTGTAGATGGTCCGGTGTTCTTAGCAATTCAGGCAGGAATTAGTGACCAAAATAGTGTTGATTGGGGTCCTGATAGTGTAAATGCAATTGATGCTGCCTTATACAATGCATCAATAAATTTAATGCAATCGGATACTGGTCAAGAATTAGGAAACAAAGTTGGTGATCTAGCAGGTCAAATTCAAGGAAAACTTAGAAAGGAAGGAGGAAAATTTGGAAGATACCTTGCAGGACAAGCAGCAGGTATTAATAATGTACTTGCAAGAACTGATAATATTGTTCTCAATCCAAACCTTGAACTTCTTTTCCAAGGTCCTCAACTAAGACCTTTTAGTTTTCAGTTTAAAATGTCTGCAAGAGAAAAACCAGAAGCAGAGCAAGTAAAAAAAATCATTAAATATTTTAAATATCATATGGCTACTCGCCAAGAAACTACTGGTTTATTTTTAAAAGCACCAAATGTTTTTAAGATTGAATATCAATATGGAACATCAACTCCACATCCAGGATTAAATTTAATTAAAGAGTGTGCTCTTACAAACTGTTCTGTTGATTATACTCCTCTTGGAACATATGCAACCTATGAAGATGGAACTATGGTTGCATATACAATATCTCTTCAATTCCAAGAACTTACTCCAATATATGATACTGATTATGCAGCAATACCAGCAGCATCGCATCCAATAGGTTACTAAAATGACTAAACCATACTTCAGACAAGTTCCTAACTTTGAATACGTCTCCAGAAATCCAGGAGACAAATATATCTCTGAATATATTCCAGTCAAAAATCTTTTCAAGCGTGGAAAATTAAGAGAAGATATTTTTGCTAATCTCCAATTCTTTGAAAAGTATTCAATTATTGGTGATGAAAGACCTGATAATGTTGCTTATAAGTTTTATAATGATGAGACTTTAGATTGGGTAGTTCTTCTTTCAAATAATATTCTGAATATTCAATCAGAATGGCCAATGACTCAGAGAACTTTTGATCAAGTAATGTTAGATCGTTATGGTTCTTATGATAATCTATACAATGGTGTTCATCATTATGAAACTGAAGAGATTAAGAATTCTTTAGGTATTACAGTTCTTAAAGGTGGTATCCAAATTAGTAAAGATAATCCTACTTGGAAAACTAACGGAAACTTTATTGAAGCAATTAACTCATCTATTACTAATATATCTGCAACAGAAGGTGCTGATGAATTAACTCCAAGTAAAACTGTGACGGTGTTTATGGAAAATCAAATACCAAATATTTCTCCAGGAAGTCAAGTCACTATAGATGGAGTATCAGAAAGAGAGTATAACGGACAACACATAGTTAATGAAGTTTACTTCAATGGATTTACTTATGAACTTCCAGAGATACCCAATATTATTAAACCAGTACTATCAACATCAAGAAGAGAACAAGTTATCTTTAGTTTAACTTCAAATTTTATAAACCAAAGTGGAGATTCTGCATATTATTATGAATACTGGGATGCTGGTCTTGGATATTCTACTTTAGTTCCTTCAAGTTCTTTCATAAAACCAATAACAAATTATGAGTATGAATTAAATCTTGAAGAAGCAAAAAGAAATATCTATGTTCTTAAACCAAGATACTTAAATGTAATCTTTAATGATATGGACGATATTATGCCATATAAAAAAGGTTCTCAGCAGTATGTCTCTGAGAACCTTAAGCGTGGTGATAATATTAGACTTTACGAATAATCACTCTTCAGCCAACTTTTGGAAGTATGAGAGTGCATCGTCCTCATCATCGTCAGAAGAAGTTGTAACGTTAGGAAGTGAAGGAGACTTAGAACGATTATAAGATTGTTCCAGTTCTTCCATTACTTTGGTCTCACGACTTACGGGAGCACTGTAAGATTCGTACTCATCCTCTTGTTCAACTACTGCGCGAGACTGTGTAGGAGTAGTTGTTCCACCAAGTCCAAGAACCATATTCATCCGACGCTCAAGTTCTTCATAGGACTTGAATTGATCAGGAGCAGTTACTGCAGATAGAGAATACTCTTTCTTCCAAAGTGCTTCCAGAGCATCATCATCGTCCAGTAGAGGTGCTACGCGATCAAACTCAGACTTATCGTAGTTCCAATAACCATCCTTCTTCACGATCTTGATCTTGAAGTTAGCACCCTGCCAGAAATCAAAAGGATTGATCGGATCTTCATCATCAAACTCAGGTTGCATAGCATTCAAAATCTTATCAAAGATCTTCTTACCATACTTGAACAGGAAAACCTTACCTTCATTTTGAGGATTTGCAGGATCCTTCACAACGTAGATGTTGGAGTAATAAGACAGTTTGCGCTTTTGCTTGCGAACAGTTTCCTTATCTTTCTCGTTACCACTATTCCAGAGACCACGATTGTATTCCGAAACAGGATCTTTTTGACCGATAGTTGTAAGTGAATTTTCAATATACCAACCACCATTTCCTTGGAAAGCATGGGAATACATCTTTACCCAAGGAACTTCTTCACCATCGGGAGCAGGAAGGAATCGAATGACTGCAGAACCTACACCTCCTTTATCCATAACCGCTTTCCAAAGACGCTCATCAGCACCATTAGATGTTGAGTTACTCATCTTTTCTACTTGTTTAACAAGTTTTTCTGTTAGAGATCCAAGTGAAGATTGCTTTTTAAGATTTTGAAATGACATTTGATTAAATTAGTATTTGGCCTTTATAACAACTTTATTCTACTTAAAGTAGAAAGGGATGTCAAGCCCGTGCAATCCTATGATTATAAAAACTTTAAAGTATCTCCTTTTAAAATTTTATTCATTTTCCTCTTTCCATTACAACATCCAGATATATGTCCAGGATGACAATTCAGATATAAAGCAGCATCTTTAACGCTTTCATACTTACTTATTAAATTTCCTTGAGGATCAAATCTGCCAACTTCACGTCTATGTGGTTGTGAAAATTTTAACTTATTTTTTGTGTTTTCTGAAAATATTTTACCTTTATTTGATTCTGATATTTTTCTTTTTTGCTCTTCAGGCATTACATATCCTAAGTGAGACTTTCTTAGATTTTCAATATGACTTTCACTAAATTTCATACCTTTTCTTGCTTCTGATATTTTTTGTTTAGTTGTGTCACTATGTTTTGCTTGATTTCCACCTTCTAATAAATTATATCCATTAGGAAATAAAGACTTCTTTTCTTCTATCCAATAGATTTCTTTTTCATTTAACAACTCTTCAGAGCACTCTTCAATAATAGTAATTGAAAAATTTTCCCATCCATATTTTCTTAAAGCATTATAAAAAGGAGTATTTTTTATTTCTTTGTGATAATTAAATTTATGATCCCTAATTCTCTTTTTATAATCTACAGTTTGTCCGATGTAGATTTTTCCACTTTTATTATTAGTAAATTGGTAAATGACTGACAATTATTTTACGATATTCTATATCTATTTAGGGTTTCCAACTTCTACAGGTCGGAACCTGTTTTGTCAATTTGTTCTTTCATTACCTCAAGCATTTTAGTCATATTATTAAAGATAATGTTCATATCAACATTCGCAGGAAGACCCATCAGTTGAGCAGAATCGGCAATTCTTTGCTTCATCTCTTGTGCTTCAGGATCATCAGACAAACTCAGTCTGGTATAAAGAATTTGCTGTTTATTCAGAAGTCTTTCAAGAAGATCAACGTGTCTCACTTTATCATCCTTAGTCATAGAAGGAAATTGAAATACACTTCCATAAATTTCCTCTTGCAATTCCGAAATTTCAGTCATCTCTGCACGGACAACTTCTGAACTAAAAAAACTCATTGATCCTCCAAAATTATTTGTTTCAAAATTTTACGAAAATGAAATACATCAGTATTTAGAAATGGATTATATTTTTTAATCCGACGACTGACGGTTTCCCACACAGGATCTTTTAATTTTTTATCAAAGTTATTTGAATATGCAAAGATTTTATCATAAAGAACCATTGTTTCCAGTGAAATCTTTCCACTCAAAAATCTTTTAAGAAGAACTGGATGTCCTTTTGAGCAATTAAAAACTTCTTCAAATTTATTTTCTTCAAAAAGATGTTCAGATTCTTCTTTAAAAAGATATGATAGTGACTGAATTTTTTTCTGCCAGTTCTTATATCTTCCCTCACCTTCTTTGATCATTTCACCAATCCAAAGAGTTTCTGGATCAGGACAAGATACAAAATTTGCTACGAAAAAATCTGTAACTTCTTGATCTGATTTTTGTCTTGATACTTTCTCAAACCACATTCTATCTTTCCTTTTGTAGAAAGACTGGATTGTTGCTCTTACTTTTTTATTATACTTAAAGTAATCATAGTTATCTTTTGTAAAATGATTTTTCAGTGCAAGGTATTCTCTGTAAGCATCATAAGGCATCATTCAAAAAACCAATTTTGCGCGGGAAGTCTTTTTAAGAAAGTTAAGTTCCATTGCTTCATACTTAATCTTTTCTTTGAGTGGTTTTGAAATAAGTTTTGGAACTGATTCCAAATCAATATTGTTTTGCTCGCAGAAATAAACGATAGCATCAATATAATTCATTTCAACATTAATTTGCACAAGATTTTCAATTTCTTGAGCAAATCGTGCTGGGCAAAAGAATTTACTTTCAAGTACCTTTTCTAATTCATTCTCCATCTGGCCTAATATTGTGATGTACAAATTCTTTAATGTAGCGAACTAATAACCTAATATAATCTGCTTTGTTTCTTTTGTCAAATACTTTAACTTCACCACCAGGAGTGACCATTATAGTGATGAGTTTAACTGGAGCAATTTCTGTAAGTTCATAGTACGCAGCAGCATAAAATGTCTCCTGAACGAAATAGTTTTCAAGCCATTCTTCTGGTTTAATTTTTTCAGAAGTTTTAAAGTCTATGACTGCAAGTTCTCCCTCATACTCTCCAATACAATCAACTCGTCCAGCAAGTCCAAGATACTCAGAGTAGAGTGTGCGTTCAATTGCATGAATATTATTTATCTTATCAAGATAAGGTTTTGCATGATGAAACATAAACTTTGATGCTGGTTGATAGTTCTCCCAAACAAGTTCTTTGTTCTCAAGATAATCTTGACAGACTTGGTGAAAATCAGTTCCTCTTGCAGTTGCTCTTTTAGTGATGCGATTTGCCTCTTCAAGACCTACTCTCTTTCTCCACTTAATGAATATTTCTCTATTATAAAATGAAGTCACAGATGTAATGGAAGGCACCCATTGACCATCAGGAAGATGGTACAAACGAATGCCCCCCGTTTCTTTTTTTTCTAGTTCAAGATCACCTAAGTAATTATGATGAATAAATGTCATACACCAACTTCCATTTTAGCAAGAATATACTCCTTAACAAATCCAGACCTTACAATATCATCTACACCAAATTCAACAATATCAATTGAAGGCATAACACGAAGAATTTTCATAAAATCAATAATACCATTCTTCTCATTTGTTTTAATCAAATCAGACTGTGTAGCATCACCACAGAACATAATTTTAGAATCTTCACCGACACGAGTAATGATTGAATCAAGTTCGTGGAAATTTAAGTTCTGAAATTCATCAACAATAACAATAGATTTATCTAGTGTAGTTCCACGAATAAAAGAAGTACTCCAGAAACTAATCGTTCCTTGTGTTTTGAGATTACCATAAAGCATTTCAAAAGATGCTTCATCAGGCAATTCAAACATATACTTTACCATATTCTTATAAGGAATCTGATAAAGACTTGATTTATCCTCGTGGTCTCCAGGAAGAAAACCAATTTCACGAGTTGCTACAAGTGAACGGACGATATAAATTTTTTCATAAGGTGTTCTTTCATCTAATACATCTCTAAGTGCATTATAGAGTGTAATGAATGTTTTACCTGTACCTGCACAACCATAAGCAACAAGATTTTGATTTTTCCTATAAGAATCAAAAAGCACTTCTTGGTTCTTTGTAAGAGGTTCAATCGTCCTCATTGTGTCTTGATTGATGGGTTTTTTACGCTTCATCTGTTTTGTAGTCATTCCAACGCCGATTGGTTGGTCCTCTCTTCTTCTTCTTGCCATATAAGTTTAAACTGGTTTTACTTTTGATCCCGGAACCTTTGATGCTTTGTGTAGAACATCATTCCATCCAGGATGAGATTTTCTCAATCTATCATAAACTTCCCCCAATTCTCCAGAACTTGGACAAGTAGATGGATCGGACCAATCACGATCCCATTCTGGATTATCCTTTTTCCATTGATCCCAATCGTGAACACTCATTATTACGTCCTTTTGTTCACCGGTGACTTTATTATAAACAGGATATGTCGCCAATTTTATTTCTCCATTTTATATAAGGGTATTTAGTCTATGCGAATTGAAGGTTGAATACTTTCACAATCATCGCAGTTATCACGAGTCCAACCAAGAGCAGTAGACACTGCAGGGAATTGACAAGTAAAAATACAACGAACTGCCTCAGCAATATCCATATGTTCCTTCTGTGTGCCGTGTGCTGAACGTAAATCAATGTAATGAATCCAAGACCTCACAGAACCCGTCATATAGAGTCTTGTGGGGGTTGCTAAGGGCAACACGAACCTTGCACACTCCTTTGCCACACCCTTGTCCAGAAGTCGGTCGTAGAGTCTCTGAGACTGCTCAAAATGCATTCTAATATCTTCCAGCAAAGTGAGTTTCAGATAGTCTCCAAGGTCATCAATACTGTTCTGACGATTCTTATCATCCTGCCGACGAAGTTCAGGAAGAGGAATAGTCTGATTCAGAAGATTTGTATCTGCATATCTTTGACTAAACTCTTGAAAGGTAAAACTTCTATGACGAAGAATTTGAGCTGCAATACCTCTTGTAGTATTAATCTCTACACTCATCACTGCTTGCTCAAAGATACTCCAGTGTTGATGTTTAATACAGTACTTAAGTAATCCATCAAAACTTTGATTGTCTTGATTCTTTGGATTAGATACCCTTGCACAGTATGCCATATGCTTTTCTGCATCTGGAGTTACTGAAACAAGTTTAACTTCTGGTTTCATGAATTCAAATTCTTCGTTGAGTTCCTTCACAATCCATCTCCATCATCATCGTTTGTAATCTTATACTTTTTATTTACTCTTACTGATTCATAGATGTCATCTTCTTCCTCATCATAAAAGACTTCATCATAATCATTAATATAAGGTGCAATCTCCTCATATTGCTGTTCTTGTTGTTTATAAGAATCTATATCAGAATACACTTCAGATTTAAGACAATCCACAAGAGACTCAAGGTTTCTTATAATAAGTTTAAGCTTTTCTTTATCCATTAAAATCAAACCTCACAAAGGTAATTATACATAAAAAAAGAGAGGGAGTCAAGTCCCTCTCTGCGATCACATTGGCTTTGAAGCCATATAAAGTTGTGCTTCGCGTAAACGCTGTTCCTTCAGCATTTTTTGTTTAATTAGAATAAGTGCCATTGGTTTTGCTCCTTTACTTTTGGTATTGGTGCGTTCCTTTAGCTCAACGTTTGCGTTCGCTATTTGCGAATAGCGAATGAACGATCCGTTCCGCGTTAGCCTACTTCCGTCCCAAAGGGATGAACGTGTGGATATTTAGTAGTTCTATTTTGTATAATAGACTACCGTTCTATATAACTCAACGTGTGATTAGTTGCATAGAGTTGCTGTATAATTATATCACAACCAATCTTTGGATTGCAATCACCGCAAGTATATACATCAACTGCAGCCTTACCTTCTTCTGGCCAGGTATGAATACTGATATGACTTTCTGAAAGCAAACAGAGAACGGTAACTCCTTGTGGTTCAAACTTTTTTGAAATGGTCTGAACTACAGTAGCACCACTTGCAACTGCTGCGTTTTCTAGTAAGTCTATAAGACAACGCTCGTCGTCCAAAAGGACAAACGAGCATCCATACAAGTTAAGTAGATAATGCTTCCCCATTTTACAGTGGATTCTCCTCCGCTTCCTTAATCAATGAACTCACAATATCTTCTGTGCCGTCCATTGTTTTAATAGCATACAGAGACGATTTCTGATATTTTTTAATTTTTTTATATTGCTTTATAACATCATCAATATTATCTAAATTAATTGTTACATTTAAGTCCTTACCAAGTCTTCCTTGGTTTGGATCTCCACCAAATCCTGCACTCATTTTCTTTTCTTCTTTTCTGGTTGTTTATATCCCCAAAGTCTGGGATTCACTCTTCCATATCCAAAATCAATCTTTTGGACCGCACCAGGACCATACCTATCATAATACATATCAAAAAGATTTACTCGCTTATGGCAACGAGTAAGATCAACATGTTCTTCACCATCCACAATATACCAAATTAAATAGGCATCATTAGGGAACGATGAGTCTTTTGCCTTTTCAAGAGTGGTCTTTTCTAAAATAACCTCACATCCATATTCATGCGGCAGAACTTTATTAACTTTAGGTTTATTCTCTGCCATTTTTTTCTTTTCCCCTACTGATGTTGTCACGAACGACCACCCCATTGAATGTCGGGATAAGCCTCTTTGACATTTTCGAAAGATATTTTGTATTTATTTGTAATCTTTTTATCCTTTGTAAGAATCAATAACTCTGCTTCTTTTGGATGAAGTCCTTGCAAGAGATTAATAAACATCATTTCTCTACGAATTGTTGTAAGAGAATCATTACCACCTTTTACATAGTGATAAAGATTCTGCCATTCTTTTCTCAAAGATGTTCTTCCTCTTCCATCCAAATCTTGTCCTGTTGCAGATTCTCCGCCATAAGCCTCTTTCTTAAGATTTTCTGATAGACTTCCTGCATAAACGGACTGTTCATCAGCATTACCATAAGGAACCTCACCTTCGGGAAGAAGGGATACAATAGTTTCATCAAAGTTCCAAATAAAAATAGACTTCAATGATTCATGTTCATATGTCTTAAGAACTTCCACTTTCCGTGCATTGCTTCTTTGCTTTGAAGCAAGTTCTAAAATCTCAAATACAAAAGGATTTGTTGGAAGAGTTTCAATCGGTTTTTCAGTTGTTGTCTTCTTCGTCTTCGTCTGTGTAGTCATAATCGTTTTCAAATCGTACAGATACTATTTCGTCGGGTATTACATTTCCATTTTCATCAAAGAACTCTGGATGCAAATATGGAGGTCTTGTCTCTAACAAATGTCTATAGGTTAGCCAACCAATTATACTTCCTACCATAAAAAAGAGCAAGGTAAACATCACGGTGAATGCTATTACATATGCTGGTTCCATTTTTTTCTCCAGAGAGTTTATTTTTTCCTAACATCAAAGTGAAATTCTATAAAGAAATGAAACTCTCTACGGAAGAGAGAAATCATTTTACCAAACTTCACTTGAAAAGTCTTTGGTTTTGATTCTCTCTTCCTCCTATTCCTAAGTAATAACTCAACTCCCCGATTTATTTCGGGTTCTGAGTTATTTAGTTTGTTTTTTACGTCGTCCTGGTCGTTTATCATGACTATATTTCCAAGCATCTTCTAGGATGCTGTACAAATAATTTCTAATTTTTCTTGCCTGTGGTTTTGGAATATGACCATAACCTTCACGAAGTTGTTTATGAATATCATCAGAACCACCTTCTATATAATCATCCAAATCCATTACAAGATTACTAATTTCGTTCGCTGTTGAACTTTCAATAAATTCTTCAACTTCTTTTCTAAGAACTCCTTTAACTTTTAAATAATCATAAAACTTCAAAACAAATTGTCCTTTAAAAGAAAGATCAATTGCTTTTTCTACATCATAGTAAACTTCATGAAAAGTGCTTTCCATTAAACTAGATTTTGCTCCTTAAGATATTGAACAGTATCTGTACAACCACCAAGATGTTCTTGATCGTTTAAGATTACCTGGGGAAATGTAGAACCTACTCCAAACTCTGAATAGAATTGATCGCGAGTAAAATCTTCATTGAGTTTATAGACGACATGCTCAAGACCAGTCAAGTTTAACACTTGTTCAATTTTACTGCAATAGGGGCAACCGTCTTTTGAATAAACTGTGAATTTCATAACTTCTTACAAAGAATTATTAACTTAATTTATATATTAAAAAACAAAAAGAGAGGATTTCTCCTCTCCATTATACAAGATATCATACTGAAGTGTCAAAGATCAAATCCACCACCATGATGATCAAAGTGAGAAGTATCTAAATGAGTGAGGTCAGGAATATCAATATGATCCTGGAAATCAATAGGAGTTTCTTGATAATCTAAGAAACTATCATCATCCTGATGCCAATTATAACTGAATTGGTGAGCATTTGATACTGGATTTTCTTCTATAAATCTGGATACAAGATCATCATTATGTCCATTTGGAGTTTGATCATTTTCAGCGTTGTTATGAGGTCCAGAGTTACCTGGAGGAGTGTCATCTCCATTACCCCATCCATTATTTTGGTTTCCATTTCCTCCACCAGATCCTCCATTATTACCATTATTTTGATGAGAGTTACCTTGTTCTCCTGGAGTTTGGTCATTTTCGGCGTTGTTATTGGGTCCTGAATTACCTGGAGCATCTTGATCTCCATTACCAAATCCATTATTTGGATTCCCTGAATTTGGTTCCTCAGGATCCTCTGGATCTTCTGGATCTTCTGGTTCCTCTGGATCTTCTGGTTCCTCAGGATCTTCTGGATCTTCAGGTTCCTCAGGATCCTCTGGATCTTCTGGATCTTCTGGTTCCTCTGGATCTTCTGGTTCCTCAGGATCTTCTGGATCTTCAGGTTCCTCAGGATCTTCTGGATCTTCAGGTTCCTCAGGATCAACTGGTGGGTCTACAGGAGGATCAACTGGTGGAACAGGGGGGTCCACAGGAGGATCAACTGGTGGAACAGGGGGGTCCACAGGAGTTATAGGTTGCTCTGGATCCACAGGAATGGGAGTAATAGGTTGCTCTGGATCTACAGTCGGGTCTTGTTTGACAGGATCACCAGGAATGCTGATATTGTCAGTAGGATTGTAGGCAATATCAGGTATGATATTAGAATTAAAAGTGACATTATCTGCCCTAAGTGTTTGATTGAATGGAATTTCATCATAACCAATTCCTTCACTTGGAACATATTGTCCAATAACCACATCACCACTCAAACCACCATAATAAGCATCTGGAGTATATGCCAAA